>Ga0116191_1003308_pt1 | contig 11772 bp, 12 predicted proteins | sample AD_UKC111_MetaG_FD_89897 | JGI IMG/M metagenome (GOLD analysis project Ga0116191, IMG submission 89897) | Active sludge microbial communities of municipal wastewater-treating anaerobic digesters from Hong Kong - AD_UKC111_MetaG | ecosystem: Engineered > Bioreactor > Anaerobic > Digestate...
CGCAGGCCGCGGCGTTCGCGGCGACATAGAGGAAGTCGTCGTCGAGAACCTCGACAACCCCGGCGATCACGTTCGACGCGCCGAACATCGCGCGCAACAGGGACCAGCCGTCCTCGCCGGTCCCGGCGGGCGCCAAAGGGTCGCCGCTCGCGCTCATCTTCATTCCCCGCAGGGACCCGCCATCGGGCCGCGCTTTGCGGGTTCTACTCAACCCCAGAGATGTGTTCCTAGGGTCAGGGCAAATTGTCGCACGAGTACCTGAGGCGGGCCTCAGACCTTTTCGCTGATCTTGATGGCGGCCCGACAGCCGGCCCGGATGACTGCGGAAAGCAGCGGATAGCCGGGCGCCTCGCGGGCGCCCTCCTCGACGGCGAGGTCGCGGTGCGCAAGCTCCTCGTCGCGGAATTTCGAGAGCTCGGCCGCCAGGTCCGGATCGCGCGCTTCCAGCTCGGCGATCTGTCCGGCGTAGTGCTGCTCGATCACGCTCTCCACCGCCTCGGTGCAGGCGTGGGCCGCCTTGGGGCCGAGCAGGGCGGTGCCCGCGCCCAGGCCGAAGGCGGCCAGCCGCCACAGCGGCGTCATCAGGGTCGGTCGAACCCCGCGCTCGGTGAGCAGGGCGTCGAAGCGCGCGAGATGCGCCGCCTCGTGGCCCTCCATCTCGGCGAGCTGGTCGGCGATCCGCTCCTGGCCCTTGGCCTGGGCGAGGACCGCGCGCTGGCCGCGATAGATGTGGACCGCGCCGAGTTCGCCGGCGTGGTCGACCCGGAGAATCTCGGCCAGGCGGGTCGAAACGCCTCCGGGCCCGGGGCGGGCGGGAACGGGTTGCTCGCTCACAGGCGGCTCCTCTCGCGCAGGACGGCGGCCAGGCTCAGCCCGGCCAGGCCAAGATAGGCCAGCGCGTTCCACCCCGCCATCGAAAGGCCGGCGAACACCCAGGCCGCCTCGTCGCAGCGGGGCGGCGCGATCTTCGCTCCGTTCAGCAGCCCGGCCATCGCCTCGGCGCTGGCGCCGCCGCCGGCGCCCGAGCAGGCGGTCGGCCCCGGCCAGAACTTCCATTCCGCGCCGGCGTGGTAGACCGCGACCGCCACGCCGGCCAGGAAGAGCACGCCCAGGGCGGCGTTGAAGCCCATACGCCAGCGGGCGCCGTTCGGCATGCGCGTGACGATCATGCCCACCACGGCCATGAAGGCCGCCACCCAATAGACCTCGCGCTGGCGCAGGCAGAGGGTGCAGGGCGCCAATCCGCCGAAGGTCTCGAAGGCGTGAGCGATGGACAGCATGGCGGCCGAGGCGAGCAGGGCGCACAGCCGCCAACGGTCGAGAATGGGGGTCAGGAAGCGCGTCATCAGCCGGGATAGAACCTCAATTTAGCTGTCAGCCCAAGACCTTCACGACAACCACCACGCCGACCAGCAGGACAACGCCGACCGCAGTGTAGAGGCCAAGCCGGCGCTCCACTTCCTCGCGGATCGCCGGGCCGAAATATTTGAGCAGCGCCGCGCTCAGGAAGAACCGCGCCCCGCGGGTGACGACCGAGGCCCACACGAAGGTGAAGAGGTCGAACTGCGCGAGTCCCGAGGCGATGGTCACCAGCTTGTAGGGGATCGGGGTCAGCCCCTTGATCAGGATCACCCACAGGCCCCACTGGTCGAACCACTTCTGGAAGGCGGCGGGGCCTTCCGGGTGGCCCATGAGCTTCAGCAGGAAGTGGCCGACAGGTTCAAGGTAGAAGCCGATCGCGTAGCCCGCCAGGCCGCCCAGCACCGAGGCGATCGTGCAGATGAAGGCGTAGAGGAAGGCTCGGTTCGGCCGCGCCAACACCATCGGCGCCAACATCACGTCGGGCGGCACCGGGAAGAACGAGCTCTCCGCGAACGAGACGGCGAAAAGGGTCGCCGGCGCATGGCGCGAGCCGGCCAGGCCCATCACCCAATCATAGGTCTTGCGAAGCATCGAGGTTCCCGGGGGAGGACGATCCGTCGCCTGCCTAGAGCAATTCACGCGCCAGCGTCAGGGGCGATCACGAGAATTCCATCGCCAGCGGGCTGGCGAATTTAGTTGCAGATGTTACTACATGCGCGACGGGAGGACCGCCATGGACGCCTTGCTGGGCGCGCTCGCCGCGCAGGATCTGTTCGAGAACCCCCTGGGTCTCGACGGCTTTGAATTCGTCGAGTTCACCTCGCCCGAGCCGGAACGGCTCAAGGTCCTCTTCGAGCTGATGGGCTTCACCGCCGTCGCCCGACATCGGTCCAAGAACGTCCTGCGCTTTCGCCAGGGCGACATAAATTTCCTGCTGAACATGGAGGCCGCGGGCCAGCCGGCCGACTTCCGCGCAGCGCATGGCCCGTCGGCCAACGCCATGGCCTTCCGCGTGCGCGACGCGGCCGAGGCCTTCCGCCTGGCCGTGGAGCGCGGCGCCGAGCCGGTGCGCGGCCCGGTCGGCCCCATGGAGCTGAACATTCCGGCAGTGGCCGGGATCGGCGGTTCAAACCTCTATCTGGTCGACCGGTACGGCGCGCAGGAGATCTACGACGTCGACTTCACGCCGATCGCGGGCGCCGCCGAGGCGGAGCGGACGAACGGCCTCGGCCTGACCCTCATCGACCACCTGACGCACAATGTCTTCCGCGGCGCCATGACGCGCTGGGCCGACTTCTACGAGCGCATCTTCGGCTTCCGCGAGATCCGGCGCTTCGACATCGAGGGCGCCCAGACCGGCCTGGTCTCCAAGGCCATGACCAGTCCCTGCGGCAAGATCCGCATTCCCTTGAACGAGAGCCGCGACGATCACTCCCAGATCGAGGAGTTCCTGCGCGACTATCGCGGCGAGGGCATCCAGCATGTCGCCCTGGCGACCGACGACATCTTCGGCGCCGTCGAGGCCATGCGGGCGAGGGGCGTGCGCTTCCAGGACACGCCGGACGCCTATTACGACGGGATCGACGCCCGCGTGCCCGGCCATGGCGAGAACCTTCAGCGTCTACGCGCCGATCGCGTGCTGGTGGACGGCGCGCCCGGCGCGGGCCAGGGTCTGCTGCTGCAGATCTTCACGGAGAACATGATCGGACCGATCTTCTTCGAGCTGATCCAGCGCAAGGGAAACGAGGGGTTCGGCGAAGGCAACTTCCAGGCGCTGTTCGAGTCGATCGAGCTCGACCAGATTCGTCGCGGGGTGCTGCCGAAAAAGGACGATTGATGCGTTTAGCTGGCGTGGCTGCGAGCCTGGGCTTGGCGGTTGGAGTTCTGATGGCGACGACGGCGCAGGCGGCGCCCCGATGGGCCCTGGTGGTCCACGGCGGCGCCGGGGTTATCGAGCGCAAGGATCTTACCCCCGAGCAGGAGGCGGCTTATCGCGGCGCCATGACCCGGGTGGCCGAGGCGGGCGCCAAGGTGCTCAGAGAGGGCGGCACGGCGCTCGACGCCATCGAGACCGCCATCCATCTGCTTGAGGACGACCCGTTGTTCAACGCAGGCCGTGGCGCGGTCTTCACCGCCGAGGGCCGCAACGAGCTGGACGCCTCGATCATGGACGGGCGCACCCTGGGCGCCGGGGCGGTGGCGGGCGTCACGCGGACGCGCCATCCGATCTCGCTGGCCCGCGCGGTGATGGAGAAGTCGCCGCACGTCATGTTGTCCGGGACCGGGGCGGACCAGTTCTCCCGGGAGCGCGGCCTGGAGCAGGCCGAGCCGTCCTGGTTCTTCACCGAGCGCCGCTGGAAGGCGCTGGAGCAGACGCTGGGCGCCCAGAAGCTGCCGATCCCGCCGAGACCCGTCGGCGTCGCGGCGCCCGACGAGGCCGAGAAGCTGGCCCACGACGAGGGCAAGCGCGGCACGGTGGGGGTCGTCGCCCTCGACCAGGGCGGCAACGTCGCGGCCGGCACCTCGACCGGCGGCACCACGGCCAAGCGCTGGGGCCGGGTCGGCGACAGTCCCATCATCGGCGCCGGGACCTACGCCTCCAACGCCTCGTGCGCGGTGTCCGGAACGGGGACGGGCGAGTACTTCATCCGTCTCACGGTGGCGCGCGAGATCTGCGCCCTGGTCGAGCACAAGGGCATGAGCCTGCAGGCCGCCGCCGACGAGGTCGTTCAGAAGAAGCTCACGGCCCTGGGCGGCGACGGCGGCGTCATCGCTGTGGCCCCCGACGGCCAGATCGCGTGGAGCTACAACACCTCGGGCATGTACCGCGCCGCCGTCGCCGACGGCCGGCCCCTGACCGTGGGGATCTACAAGGACGAACCCTGATGGCGACGCGCAGGTGGATTCCCGTCCGCGGCGCCGAGGGGCGTCATTCGAAGCAGGCTCACGCCGACCTGCCCGACGGGACCTACGAGCGCGAAATGTCCAAGGAGGGGTTCTTCGGTCCCGCGGCCTTCCTGCACCATCGCCGGCCGCCGACGGGCTGGACCAGCTTCGAGGGCCCCCTGCGGCCCCGCGCCTTCGACCTGGCGCGGCTGGGCGACGAGGCGGCCTCGCCCTGGGCCGCGCCGGTCGTCCTGCGCAACGCTGCGGTCGAGCTCCGCTTCTGGAAGCTGGGCCGGGCGACGCCCGGCCTGGCCCGAAACGCCGACGGCGATCAGCTGCTGTTCGTCCACCAGGGACGGGCGGCGCTCTTCTGCGACTTCGGCCGCCTCGAGATCCGCGCCGGCGACTATGTGTACCTGCCCCGTGGAACGCTTTGGCGGCTCGCCCCCGCCGAACCCATGGCTATCTTGATGATCGAGGCGACGAACGGGGCCTTCGGCCTGCCCGACAAGGGGCTGCTGGGCGGTCACGCCCTGTTCGATCCGGCCCTGCTCGAGACGCCGCGCATCGACACCGCCTTCCTCGCTCAGCAGGAAGCGCCCGGCGATGTGCGTGTCGAGATCAAGAAGCGCGGCCAGGTGTCGGTCGTGACCTATCCCTACAACCCTCTGGATGCGGTCGGCTGGCACGGCGACCTTGCGCCCGTGCGGATCAACGTCGCCGACTTTCGCCCGGTGGTCAGCCACCGCTACCACCTGCCGCCCAGCGTCCACACGACCTTCGTGGCCGACCGCTTCGTGGTCTGCACCTTCGCCCCGCGGCCTTTCGAGACCGATCCCGGCGCGCTCAAGGTGCCGTTCTTCCACAATAACGACGACTACGACGAGGTGCTCTTCTACCACGCCGGCGACTTCTTCAGCCGCGACCACATTGCGGCGGGGATGATGACCTTCCATCCCTCGGGATTCACCCATGGACCGCACCCGAAGGCCCTGCGCAACATGCTGGTGCAACCGAAGCCAGCGACCGACGAATATGCGGTGATGATCGACACCCGCGATCCGCTGGAGGTGGGCGAGGGCGCCTCGGGCGTCGAGAACGAAGACTATGTGAACAGCTGGAAGACGGCCTGAAAGAGCCGTCGGGGGAGACGAACATGAAGCTTGCGTCCCTGAAGGGCGGCCGCGACGGCCGCCTCGTCGTGGTCTCGTCGGATCTCGCCTGGTGCGCCGACGCGGGCCAGATCGCTCCGACCCTGCAGTCGGCCCTGGACGACTGGGAGCGGTGCGAGCCGCTGCTGCGCGCCCTGTCGGAAAGCGTCGACCACGGTTCGACGGTCCGCGAACGCTTCCACGAGCGCGAAGCGGCAAGCCCCCTGCCGCGCGCCTATCAGTGGGCGGACGGCTCGGCCTATGTGAACCACGTGGCCCTGGTTCGCCGCGCCCGCGCCAGCGACATGCCGGAAAGCTTCTGGACCGATCCGCTGATGTACCAGGGCGGGTCCGACGGCTTTCTGGGACCGCGAGACCCGATCCCTCTGGCCGATGAGGCCTGGGGCTGCGATCTCGAAGCCGAGGTCGCCGTGATCACCGGCGACGTGCCCCAGGGCGTCGACCCTGACACGGCCCGCGGCCTGATCCGTCTCGTCATGCTCTGCAACGACGTGTCGCTGCGCAATCTGATCCCGGGCGAGGTCGCCAAGGGCTTCGGCTTCTTCCAGTCCAAGCCGGCCTCGGCCTTTTCGCCGGTGGCGGTGACGCCCGACGCCCTTGGCGCGGCCTGGCGGGACGGAAAGCTGCACGGCGTGGTCGACGTCGAACTGAACGGCGCGCCTCTGGGCGCGGCCGACGCGGGCGTCGACATGACCTTCGACTTCGGCGTGCTGATCGCGCACGCGGCCCGTACGCGCGCCCTTTGCGCCGGAACCATCATCGGTTCGGGCACGGTGTCCAATCTCGGCGAGGATGGAAGTCCAGGGAAAACCATCGCCGACGGCGGTCGGGGGTATTCGTGCCTTGCCGAACAACGATCAGTTGAGGCGATTGCCCATGGAAAGCCCAAGACTCCCTTCCTGCGGCACGGAGATCGCCTCAGGATTGAAATGCGCGACGGGCGCCGCCACTCAATCTTCGGGGCCATCGAACAGGAGGTGATCCCGAGATGACCGCGCATCCTCGCCCGGCGGACGCCGATCTCGGCCAAGACGTCGGGGCTGGCGAGCTGAGGCTCGACCGATACCTGCCCTACAGGCTGTCGGTCGCCTCGAACGCAGTCAGCCGGCTGATCGCCAGGGCCTACGAGGATCGCTTCGGACTCACGATTCCGCAGTGGCGGGTCATCTGCGTGCTGGCCGAGGGCGGCCCCTTGCCGCAGAGCGCCATCGTCTCGCGCACCGTAATGGACAAGGTGACGGTGAGCCGCGCCGCCCAGGGCCTCTCCAAGCGGCGGTTAGTCGAGCGCGCCAGCCACGACACCGACGGGCGCTCGCACCTCCTGGCCCTGAGCCGGGAAGGCGCAAGGCTCTACGGCGAGATCGCGCCGCTCGCCCTGGCCTACGAAGCCGCGCTGATTTCGGGCCTGTCGCCCGATGAGGTGGCCCTGCTCAAGCGGCTGCTGGGCCGGCTGCAGGGCACGGCCCAGGCGCTCAGCGGCGACGCTCCCGCGCCGCGCTGAATTCAGGCCGAAACGCCCCAGCGGTGCGAGCCCTCGCCGAACCGCAGATGAAAGCCGTAAGTCTTTCGCCGGGCCTCGTTGCGCCAGTTCTCCTCGAAGCTGAGGATGACCGCGGTCTCGAGATCTTCCGGAATTTGCCGGACGTCGTGGCCCATGTTGCGCGCCACCTGCTCGATCACGAACTGCCGGTGCGCTTCGCCCCCGGCGGCCAGCAGAACCTCGCGCACACGCCGGGCCAAGGCCTGACGGCTCTGCGGCGACTTCTGACCGCCTTTCCTGGGCTCTAGGGTAAGATCAGAGAACTGTTCCATACCGCCCCCAACACTGCATCTTCGACGCTTAGCGAGGGGTTAAGGCGGAAATTAGGCATATTGGGCGGCCTGTCCGTCAATATAGGGAATAGACCACCCCAAATTGTCGCAGCTACCCCGCAATATGGGCCGCGACTTGCTGACGACGGGACGTTTGGACCGCCCGGGAAGACTCGGCGTTAACTATAACGCAGCGAGGTGCAGGGTTGCGAAAGCTCAATTCTGGATAGGTCTCAGCCCGCACCCAGCACGACGGCCGTGTGATAGACGACAAAGGACGCCGCATAGGCGAGGCCGAACATGTAGGCGAACATCACGCCCGGCCACAGCCAGCCGTTCGTCTCGCGCTTCACCACGCCGAGGGTGGCGGCGCACTGGGGCGCGAAGACGTACCAGGCCAGGAAGGACAGGCCGGTCGCCAGCGACCAGTCGTGGGCCAGCGCCATCGCCAGGGCGCCCGGCTGGGCCTCCGCGTCGCCGACGGCGTACAGCGTGCCCAGGGTCGCCACGGCGACTTCGCGCGCCGCCATGCCGGGGACGAGCGACACGGCCATCTGCCAGTTGAAGCCGATGGGCGCCAGCAGCGGCTGGATGGCGTTGCCGATGATCCCCGCGAAGCTGAAATCGATGGCCGGCGCCGTGGCGCCCTTGGGCGCGGCGGGGAAGGTCGACAGCACCCAGATGAGGATGTTCAGCGGCAGGATGATGCGGCCCGCGCGGCTGATGAAGATCTGGGCGCGAAGCAGCAGGTTGCGGGCCACGTTCTCCGGATCGGGGGTCTTGTAGGTCGGCAACTCCATCAGGAAGGGCTCGACCGCGCCGCGCCAGAAGACGCGCCGGATGACGAAGCTGACCAGCAGGGCGCTCACGATGCCCGCCGCGTAGAGGCCGAACATGACAAGGCCCTGCAGACTGGCGAAGCCCCAGACCGTCCGGTTCGGAATGAACGCTGAGATGATCAGGGTGTAGACCGGAATCCGCGCCGAGCACGTCATCAGCGGGGCGACGAGGATCGTCGTCAGCCGATCGCGGCGGGCGTCGATCACCCGCGAGGCCATGATCCCCGGAATGGCGCAGGCGAAGCTCGACAGCAGCGGGATGAAGGCGCGCCCGTGCAGGCCCGCCCCGCCCATGATGCGATCCATCAGGAACGCGGCGCGAGCCATGTAGCCGAAGTCTTCCAGGAGGATGATGAAGAGGAAGAGGATCAGGATCTGCGGCAGGAAGACCAGTACGCTGCCGACCCCAGAAATCACCCCGTCGACGATCAGGCTCTGCAGCAGGCCGTCGGGCAGCACCTGGGCCACGGCGGCGCCCAGCCAGCCGAAGCCGGCCTCGATGGCGTCCATCGCCGGGGTCGCCCAGGTGAACACCGCCTGGAACATGACGAACAGCAGGGTGAACAGGATGGCCAGGCCGCCCACCGGGTGCAGCAGGACCGCGTCGACCTTGCCGGTGAAGGTGTCCGGATGCTCGGGCGGCCGAACATGGGCGCGCAGGATGCGCTGGGCTTCCTTGTGGGCGTCGCGGATCTCGCCGGCGCTCGGCTCGCGCCAGACGCTCTCGGTTCCCAGTGCTCCGGAGGCCACCAGGTCGTCGACCTTGGCCATCAGTTCGTCGATTCCCCGCTTGCGGGTGGCGACGGTGGTGACGATGGGCGCCCCGAGTTCGCGCGACAGGCCTTCGAGATCGATCCTCAGGCCCTGACGCTGGGCGATGTCGTACATGTTGAGCGCCAGCACCAGCGGTCGGCCGACGGCCTTCAGCTCGAGGATCAGGCGCAGCACCAGCCGCAGATTGGTCGCATCGGCGACGCAGACCACGACGTCCGGCGGCGTCTCGCCGGCGAGGCGGCCGAGCACGGCGTCCCGCGTCACCGCCTCGTCCGGGCTGCGGGCGCGCAGGGAATAGGTGCCCGGCAGGTCCAGGATGTAGAGGCTGCGGCCGGCCGGCGAGGTGGCCACGCCTTCCTTCCGCTCGACCGTCACGCCGGCGTAGTTCGCCACCTTCTGCCGCGATCCGGTCAGGGCGTTGAACAGGGCGGTCTTGCCGGAATTGGGGTTGCCGACCAGCGCCACGCGGGCCGGCGAAAGCGCGGACTGCGTCATCGGCGGGGAGCGTCCAGCAGCACCCAGATGTCCTCGGCGTCGCGCCGGCGCAGCGCCACCCGCATGCCGTCGAGCCAGACCGCGATGGGATCGCGCCGGATGGCGCCTTCATGGATCACGGTCAGCCGCGCGCCTTCAACGAAGCCGAACTCGAGCAGGCGGCGCTGAAGTTCTGCGACGTCCACGCCGTGGTCGGCCGGATGGCTTTCGGCCCGCACGTCGACGATCTCGCCCGTGTCGCCCGGCGAAGCCTCGCTGAGCCGCACGAGCGCGCCCGCCACGGCGCCCTGCGCCTGGAGCTCGGCGGTCGCGGCCATGTCGTTCATCGCTGGGATCCCGGCTCGGGCGCGGTCCGTCGCGCTAGTCATATGAGAACGATTATCAGTTACGAACTTGTTGAGACCATTGCAAGTGGCCGAGGGTCAGGCTGCGACTGAAAGTCCGTCGCGCGCCTTGATCAAAGTCACCTCCGCCGCCGCCTTCCGTTGACCGCGGCGCCTGCTTGGCTAGATTGCGCGCCCCGCCCTGTGCCCCAGTGGCGAAATGGTAGACGCGGCAGACTCAAAATCTGCTTTCCGCGAGGGAGTGCTGGTTCGAGTCCGGCCTGGGGCACCACCAAGTCGGCCGCTGGTGTTCGCGGTCGAGTGGCGGAATCTCTAGAAATCGGCTATCTGTAAGGCGTTGAAGGTCGCCGCTGAACGCCGACGTTCGCCCGTGATCGGGGTGCGCTTGGGGTATCGTTGGGGGTACGCCTTCGGTCGACCCTGTGGAGATACCCCCAATGGCCTTGTCTGATGCAGCGATCCGGGCTGCCAAGCCCAGCGACAGGTCCTACAAGCTGTTTGACGGCGGAGGCCTGTTCCTCCTGGTGAACACGTCGGGCGGAAAGCTCTGGCGTCTGAAGTACAGACACCTTGGCAAGGAGCAGGCGCTTGCCCTGGGGCGGTATCCTGACGTTGGGCTGAAGGATGCGAGGGAGCGCCGCGACGAAGCCCGCAAGATGATTGCGGCGGGCCTCAATCCGTCGTTCGAGAAGAAGCGCGCGGCTATCGCGGCGTCTGTGGGGGCGGCCAACACGTTCAAGGCGATCGCCGAGGAGCTGATCGCTAAGCGGTCGCGCGAGGGCCTGAAGGCCATCACCACCGACAAGATGAATTGGTTGCTGACGCAGCTAGCCCCCGCCATCGGCAGCCGGCCGATCGCGGAGATCGAACCTTACGAGTTGCTCGCCGTTCTCAAGAAGGTGGAGCTTTCCGGCCGGCATGAGACTGCAAAGCGGCTCTTGGCGTTCGCAGGGCGGGTCTTCCGGTACGCGGTCGCCACCACGCGAGCGAACCGCAACATTGCAGCTGACCTCCAGGGGGCGCTGATCTCGCCGCAGGTGAAACACCATGCCGCAATCCTTGATCCGGAAGGCGTAGGGGGTTTGCTACGGGCCATAGACGGCTTTGATGGGCATCCGACGACAAAGTGGGCGCTGCGCCTCGCGCCCCATGTGTTCGTGCGCCCTGGCGAACTACGAATGGCTGAGTGGGCGGAAATCGACCTCGGCGCTGCTGTGTGGCGTATCCCGGGCGGCCGAATGAAAATGAACCGAGAGCACGTTGTCCCGCTCTCGGCGCAGTCCATCGAAATTCTGAAGGAAGCGCAGGAGCTCACGGGCGGGGGGCGTTACGTCTTCCCCTCGGTCCGCACGCATCTGCGCCCCATGTCCGAGAACACCCTCAACGCGGCGCTGCGCCGCCTGGGTTACGGAAGCGATGAAATGACAGCCCATGGCTTCCGGTCGATGGCGAGCACCCTGCTGAACGAGTCCGGGAAGTGGAGTCCGGATGCAATCGAACGGGCCTTGGCCCACGGCGACAGCGACAGCGTGCGTGCGGCCTACCACCGGGGAGCGCATTGGGACGAGCGCGTTCGGATGGCGAAGTGGTGGAGCAACCACCTCGACCAACTACGCGAGGGTGGGCGCGTGCTGCCGTTCAAGAAGCGCGGCTGACACCTCGCGCCCATTTGCATGCGACCTGAGGGGCACCACTGTCGGTGGTGGCTTTCTCAAACGTGCACGATTCGGTGGTCGCATGGATGATCTGGAATATTGGGAGCTCTCGACCTCCTACACCCTGTTTCAGGCGGCCCTCTTGTTTTGTGGCCGAAATCCAGGAGATTTTAGAGTATCTAACGATGCTCGCGTTGAGGCGAAAGTTCCCAATTACTACCCCGTAATTTCAGCTCTAGTATGTGCTGTGAATGATGATTTACTGGAGGCGGATGTCTTCTATGTCGAGGACTCATTTGGCGGGCCTCGTGAGATAGATGTGCAAAGAACGAGAGTGTCGAGGGGTGGCCTTGATGCATTCTTCGACGGTCGCGGCGTGCGAGGGCATTTCTTCGGTCGCAACAATCTCGGGGCTGTGGGGCTGAAGGCTCAG
>Ga0116191_1003313_pt1 | contig 11760 bp, 8 predicted proteins | sample AD_UKC111_MetaG_FD_89897 | JGI IMG/M metagenome (GOLD analysis project Ga0116191, IMG submission 89897) | Active sludge microbial communities of municipal wastewater-treating anaerobic digesters from Hong Kong - AD_UKC111_MetaG | ecosystem: Engineered > Bioreactor > Anaerobic > Digestate | place...
ACGTCGAAATCATGTTCCGTTTTCGTCGTCTCAATGCTCCTTTTTTGTTATTTTCTTTTCTAGATTGCGACTTTCTGAAGTGTTAAATTCGGTAAGAAATCTTGACATTTCCGAGACATAATTATCGCTTATAGTCTCTTCCAAATCATCTATGATTGTCTGGATCTTCATTGGGGTACATCATGGTCTTTACAATTGTATACTTATCATCTGATTGCTGAATGTTATAGCCATTGTCCAGTCCGAAACATTCAAAGAAACTCATTTTGTCCGATTTTATTCTGAGTGTCATTTCCACTGAATCAATAGCGTCCTTGTTAAGCAGAGAAGCATAATGACTGTGAATTGGCGTGAGAATGTGGAAATCTTCGTTGGCATACCTATAATACACCCGTTTGCCCTCATAGTGGCTGATGATTTTCGCACTATACATCCTTTTCAGATGTTCCATGTCGAGTGAAATCTGTTTGCGGGAGTACGGTCTTTCTCCAGCGCCCCTCAAGGCCCTGGAACACGCCCGAATCAGGTCGTCAATGAAATACTTGCGATGGAAATCGCTCAAACACTTGTCTAAGATCGCATAGCGACAAATTGTCTTGTCCATAAAAATAGAAATTAAATTAAAAAATGATATGTTATGCTATTCCCCAGTTCGAGATAATAATTACCTCGAACTGGGGAGCTGAAATTCGCCTGATATAAGGCAGGAACCTAAAACGGACAAACAAAATAAGCCGAGTAAAGTTAATTACTCGGCTGAATTCTATTTAGTGGTAAGAGGGGATATGCATATTATTTCTAATTTACTAGTTGGCGCTAGTGATACATACTATTATTATCATTCACAAGCAAATAATAAACTAAAGCCCAATCCTGATCATTAGCATAAGGATCATAGAACTGAGCCTTAACCCCATTGATTTCGCTTGGATATAAATATGCACAAGAAGCACTGCCGTTTTCAAAGAAAAGACAAAGATTGTTCCTGACAATGTTTTTTGCCCTTTCAAGATACAACGCATCATGGAAACACAAAGAATGATAATAATAAGCAACAGCGGTCAGTGTGCTCCAATAATGAGGAAAAACATCTCCCCACATCTCATATTTTCCGAACCAATATCCGTCCCAATGTCTATTTGATATTTCATTCAAATGATAGCTTGGTTGGTAACCTTCGAATGATTCCAATACAGGCATCTGCCGTTGGGCTTCATACTTATATTTATCGTCTTTCGTTTCCATATACAGCTGAAGAAGAAAAATAATGGATGGAGCCACTATGCTTTGCTCGAAGTTGACTTCGTGTTTCGGATAATTGATGCTATTCTGAACATAAACGTCACCAGCCTTTATAAAATCACTTTTGAGTTTGGCATAACTATCAGTCAATCCGGCTTCTTTCAAGCAATTCAACCCCAAATGGACAGGAATATCGATAGCATAAAATCCGTATCCGAAATTTCTAAACATTGCTTGAAGAGTTTGGAACCCATCATTTGCATAATTTTTGTCCTTTGTTATTTTGTACATTTCGAAATAAAGATTAGCAATCCAAGGATAATTGTATGCTCTGTTTCTGCTTTTATGGTTGACTGTAGACCATGTATTGTAATCTTTATCTTGTAACTTATTTCTGACAAAGTCCACATATTTTAGTAATGCAACTTTTATCCTAGGGTCTTGTTTCAGTAAATACTGCTTGGCCAGTAGAACTCCCATTCCAACTCTTTCAGCACCTTCATCCCGATCGTTTGGACTTACCGAAGACTTGTCATTAATGAATATACGTTTCAACTCATTGTCATAAACCATGAATGCACCATAACGCGGATCTTCTCTATTATTCATCTGCTGCTTTTCGATAATGAAATTACACCTTTTTTGAATCAGATTATCGTAACTACTCACTACAAGACAATTAGCATGAGTTTTTTTGCTTCCGTTATAATAAAAGTCAAATCTAGCTTCACCCAGTTTGTCCATTTTTGTTTCAATGACATAATGTCCATTTTTTCTGGCGTATGAAATGTTTTTCCCATCCTTCAATATCTTCAATCCTTTCAAAATACGTTTGGAATACAAAGACAGAGAAGCCATTTCATCCTTTTGAAAAACATATTTGTTGCAATCAACATATACATTATTTTCATTGATAATTTTATTATAGAACTCTTTTTGTTTGGAAAAAGAGAAGAGTTTCCATGACAAATTATACTTTTCCCCTGGCTTTAAGTTTATGTCAGGAATATTCAGAGATATGATACCACGGGTGTTAGAACTTCCTTTTTTGATGCCTCTTTCCGAAATCTGATAGGAACTTATTGCCCCCTCTTTTAATACAAGGCCTAAATGCGGGCCATATCCACTCATGTGGGTTGCACTCACATAACCGGCATTATCACCGTCCCAAATATGAACATTCGTCCGTGCAGAAGTACATGTTTTGGCATCCGGATAATTATCATTGAAAGGAGTATATATGCCCATATCTGATAAAGAAATTGTTGCCTTGCCATTATTAGTGAAAGTATATTTCTCATATAGATCATTCCCTACTGTTTGCCTTTTGACAATTATATATATATTACCTATTGAATAAGATACATTACCTGACTTATCAATTTTCTCAGGTTTTCTCCATTCGTATTTTGTCGTTTTCCCATTCAGTGTTTCAGAGAAATATCCTAATCCCCATCCATAGTTTTCGCCAATCCAAGGGTACTGGCTTCCATCGGTTTCCTGAAGCCAGTTCATTCCCGGATGGCTGTTCCTAATACCGATTTTCTCAATGGAACCGGTAGTACTGTTTACGGTATAATCCACTTGTTGTGAATACAAGGGGAAGTTTATGCAACTTCCCCAAAATAGGGTCAAGACAAGACCCACAATCTTACTTTTCATATTTAATATCCCGGATTTTGTAATACTTTTCCTTTTCCTTGATTTATGACAGACTGTGGCAATGGCATTAATGTCATATAATCAGCAGCTGTTGTAGAACCCTTGTACTTTTTGGCATATTCTATATATTTTCCATAACGAATCAAGTCTGTTCTTCTCACACCTTCAAACCAAAGTTCCTGACCTCTATTCAGAAGGACTTCATCAAGAAAATCATTCACGCTTGAAAAATCAGAAAGCTGGTACGGAGTTATGCCGGCGCGGATTCTAATCGTATTCAACAAATCCACAGCCTCCTGTGTGACCGCATTCTTATTACGGACAATTGCTTCTGATAACAATGTCAATATATCAGCATACCTATAAACCACATAATCAACCTGACTGGCTTCACCTACTGCGGCAGGATCTTCTCCATATTTTACAGGCAATGCACCTTTGATTAAAACGCCTCCCTGATTTTTTTCATTATATAAGACCCCATCAGTTCCTGTAAATTCACCTACTAGAACCTTTAACCGTTTATCTGCTTTATCAAAGGTATGATAGAAATTCCATGGAACTCTATAACCGCTCCATTTCTGAATACTTGTATTTTTGGTCGGATAAACAGACGGTAAAACATGTGCCTGCCATAATTCCATATTCGTCGAACGTGTACACTGACATGCCCATATAATTTCACTGTTTTTTTCATTCTCAAGGGTAAAAATATCTTGATAATCTGGGACTAAAGCATATCCATAATCAGATTTCATCAATTCTCTTCCGCAAGCTTCGGCTTTTGCCCAATTCTTTTCATGCATATAGAGTTTCATCAATACGGTATAAGCTAGTCCTCCTGTGAATCGTCCATAATTAGTATCACTTGCAGAATATTTCTTTGGCAAAACTTTAATGGCTTCATTTAATTCAGTCTCAATATATTTTACCATATCTTCATTACTCAACCGAGGGATGATTTCATCTTCCAAAGGTTTTTGCAATTGTTCAAGTGTAGCTATTTGAATGGGTCCAAACCAATCATAGAGTAAATAAGCCAGCCATCCTCTACCGCAATGAAGTTCCCCTATTAAACGATTCTTAACATCTTCCGACATTTCTACATCTTTTATTCTTTCAATAGTTAATGTCATTTTGCTAATATCATTCATATAGTTATATGGATCGCTAATTTTCTGAGAACTTGTTGTAAAATTAAAATTCAACATATCAGGCCACCATGAATCGCCCCACTGGCAAGTACCTAAATCTGTTGTCATATCACTCATTATAAACAGTCCCTGTGATGCCACTGTAAATAGCCCGGAATACCAGTTTGAACGGAAAGGGGAATATGCCGCAGAAGTTACAAGAGCTTCGGCGTCAGCTTCTGTTTTTGGGAAAATACTTGGATTAATAGTATCATACATTTCTGATTCAAGACTTGTACATGATGCAAATAGCAGAACCAGTATTAAATTGCATATAATATTTAATTTTTTCATGTCCTAATTAATTAAAAGGTTATATCAACTCCAAAACTAAAACTTCTCACATTGGGATATGCATAAGTTGTGTTATCGGTTTCGGGATCCAATCCATTATATGGAGTCAAAACAAAAGGATTGTTTACCTCTGCATATATTCTCATATTGGACATCGTACCATTCAAAAGTTTTTTAGGTACAGTGTAGCCTAGCGTGATATTCCGGCACCGAATAAACCAAGTCTTTTCGACATAATAATCCCCTATACCCCAAGAACTTTCGTTCTGAAATAATCCGGGAGTCGTAGTATCCTGATTATCATGTGTCCAAGCATTTTTAATAGAGGTAGGCATATTGTATGCAGTACTAAGTCTTCCTGCATTCATTTGTCCGCTTCCAGTTAGCCACAATCCTTTGTAGGATCCTGCTATCATTTTATTGAATTGACCATAAAAGTAAATATTCAAATCGAAATCTTTCCATCTAATACTATTATTCAAACCGACCAAGTATCCTGGGTCAGAATTTCCATAGAAAACCTTGTCTGCATCATTTAAAATGCCATCAGGTTTTCCTGATTTAACAGGAATACCGTATTTATCAACTTTCATAGTACCATCTTCATTATAGGTATAACCATTGATATCTTTCAGTTTCACTTGACCGGGAACAGAGCCAGGCATGCATGTTACCTTTTCTCCCTCCTGTATCAATCCATCTGACAAATATCCATACCAGCCTCTGATGGGAGCATGATAGAAATCATAAGCAGCAGGTTTCCAATATGGTCCTCTATCTTTCCATTTATCCCTATATAGTGAGAATGTAAAATCTGTATTCCAGGATAATTGCTTAGTATTGATATTATGAGTATTTATCGTCAATTCAAAGCCTGAACTTTCAGTTTTTCCAATGTTTGCAGCAATACTATTCACTTCATTTTGAGCCAGTAAAGTGCGATAATCCAACAAATCAGATATAACTTTATAAAAATACTCAGTGGTTAAGTTAATCTTGTTATCGAAGAAACCTAAATCCAATCCGACGTTTATTTCCGTTGTAGTTTCCCAACTCAAATCTGGATTACCCAACTGACTCAAATAAACACCTTTGTATTCTTGGTCTCCAAAAGTATTGTTATTTCCTACTTGATAGTAACTGGTAGCCTTATTACCAATATCGGAATTTCCTGTTTGTCCAAAACTAAGACGTAGCTTTCCATTTGATATAACATCTTTCAGATTCTGCATAAAAGATTCTTCTGTAAATCTCCATCCTAGGGCAACAGAAGGAAAATATCCCCATTTTTTATTAGCAGCAAAGTTGGAAGCACCATCAGCACGCAATGTTGCAGTCAGCAAATAACGGTCATTGAATGAATAATTGAATCTTCCGAAGAAAGATGCCATTTCATTTTTGTAAGCAGAGGATCCTACTGTAGGTTTTGGATATGAACCTGCCCCCAAGTTGTTATAAAGGAATCCATCGATAAGAAAGATACTGTTACCAGCAGACAAACTTTCATAGTTAAATGATTGGAATGAATATCCTAATAATCCACCAAATGAATGCTTGCCTACTTTTTTATTATAAGTTGCAGTCAATTCCAATAAGTAATCATTCTTATCAAACTCTCCGATATCAGCTTTTCCTCCTTCTTTTGCTCCATATAAAGTAGTCTTTGGCAAATAAGTCTTTCTTTTCTGCATATTGTCATCAATACCTACATTTGCCTTTAGAATCAAGTCCTTTATTGGTTCTATTTCAATAAATGCCGTGCCCAAGATTCTTTTTTTCCTCGTTTTGTCGGTTATCTCCAAAAGAGAAACAGGATTTGGAATAAATGCGGCCTCATTATTCAGCGCATAATTACCATTTGCATCTTTTATCGGCAATAAAGGATTAAACTGAGAAGCAGCGACTAACAAACCTGCATTTTCTGCGTGACCATCACCTAAAGGTACATTATTATAATTATTGGTAGAAAGTGTAAGATTTACTCCAGCCCTAACGTACTTGCTGATTTTCTGTTCGAGATTGATACGCCCTGAAAATCTCTCCATGTCATTATTCTCAAGTACTCCGTTCTGTTTAAAATAATTTCCAGAAATCAGATATTTGGTATAATCACTTCCGCCGATAATTGATATATTATGTTGGGTTTGAAATCCAGTTCTCGTAACGGCCCCCATCCAATCTGTATCATTTTCCGGATTGGCAATCTGCTGATCCGAATATTTAGGAGTAAAAGGGCTGACTGTCGATTCATCAACGCCCCCATAAACCCCTATCTTGTTATTCTTCATCCACTTTTCCTTGTAATAGCGATTAGTCTGAATCATGAAGTCTTTAGCATCCAGCACTTCATAATTTTTGGCAATGTCTTGTGCCGATATAGAACCTGAATAAGTTACTTTAGGTTTTCCTGATGTCCCTTTCTTAGTTGTAATAATGATTACACCATTACCAGCCCTTGCTCCATATATTGCAGTGGAACTTGCATCTTTTAAAACTTCTATCGACTCTATGTCATTAGGATTGATTGACGCTAGAATATTATCTTTACTCCCTTCATAATATTTGCCGACCGACATAGACCCAGGATTGCTTATTGGGAAACCGTCAATAATAATTAAGGGATCATTGCCAGATTGGGGGGATGCAGCACCTCTGATTCTGAATTCTGTGTTTCCTCCAGGTTGAGCACTGACTGTTACCGCTTGTAACCCCGCAGCCTTACCAGCTAAAACATGGCTTACGGTAGATGTGGTAGATATTGGTTCTTCAGACATTTTAACGGTAGAGACAGCACCCGTCAAATCACTTTTCTTTACGGTACCATATCCGATGACTACAACATCATCCAATAATTTTGAATCTTCTCTTAATGTCACATTTATTGTATTTTTGTTACCTATTGAGATTTCTTGATTTTTATATCCGATATAAGAAATTTCAAGATTCGCGTCGTTGTTTACATCCAATGAGAATTGGCCGTCGATATCTGTAATAGTGCCTACATTGTTTGCACCTTTCACTTTTACGCTTGCTCCAATGATGGGCTCGTTATTACCATCGACAACGCGACCTGAAATTTTTTTCTTTACTACGGGACTTTCGTCTTGTGGGGATTCTACTGGATTTTTCCTGATTTTGTTAACAAGGAAAATGCTCTTCCCACTGATTCTATATGCTATGTCAGTACCATCGAAGAGTTGTTCTAGGGCATTGTCCAACGTGATTTTTTTCTTGGGCAGAGTGACGTTCCGATTCACATCCACCCTCGTATTGTTGTAAAAGAAAGAAAAACCTGTTTGTTTCTCAATCGAGTTCATTACTTGTTGCACCGTTTTGCAGTTTCTTGGTATGGTGACGCGATTCTGAGCATACGCAGTACCCGTTGAAAGTGCAAAAAACACGCAATCTAACATAATAAAAGCTAATGCTTTCACTAAATTTCGTTTTAAATTCATACTTTTGTATTAAGATTAAATTGGTTGATTGGAATTCTGCTTTTACAAAATCCGATTCATTGATCTCGATACAGAGAAGTGGTCTATACTTCTCTGTATTTTTGTTTTTAAGGTGGTGAATGTTCCATGATGATTCTGAGTTAGGTTAATTTGTGTGTTAATAGACTGCGATTCTCTGTTTTGGGGTCTTAAGGTTGTCTCCTGTAATGTATTTGAAATGCATGTTCGACATCAAAGACAGGAAGTCGAGTATCTTGTCAAGACGTTGTTGCTCGATTTTGCCTGTGAATCGGTTGCCCATACATTGATTGTTGTTGATGATAAACTGTACATTGTAACGTTTGGCAATGCTGTTAAGCACATCGCTTGCCAAAGTGTTGCGGAATATGAGTTGACCGTCTTTCCATGATACGACAACATCCACATCAGCCTTTTTCACTTCCATACTGTGATTTTTTACAGAGTATAATGCCATTTCGCCAGGTACGATTTTCCTTTCTTCCCAATTGCCGTTGCAGTCTGGATAGCGTACAGCAACGCTACCTTCTTCCAATGTGGTCCTTACGAAATCATCATCACTGTATGCTTCGACATTGAAGTGGGTGCCATAGACTTTGATATCCGCATTGTTGGCGGTGTGTACGATAAATGGATGACTCCGGTCCTTGGCAACATTGAAATATGCCTCGCCGCTGATATTGACCCTGCGTTCATCTCCGCTGAACTCTTTTGGATAAATGATAGTGGTACCTGAATTGAGACTAACGATGGAACCGTCGGGAAGGTGTGTGCTTCCTATCATTCCTGGATTGGTGGTAAACTGTACCATTTCATGGCTTCTCTGCACTGAATGATAGTATTGAATGGCTGCGAAAATAATTATCGGTAAAATCAGAATTGCGGCGATTCGCTCCACCATTCTTACAAATTTCAGTATGGAATGATTTCTCATCTTGGAGTGAAAATAGCCAAGAGCAGTGTCTTCATCCGCCTCGTTCATTGCATAAAGCGTATCCGCGGCTTGGTAAATGTCTTTCATCTGTTCGGCAATGGCTCTGTTCTGGTCACTTGCATGGATCCATTCTTCGACAGCATGCCGGGAATCATCATTGAGCTCTCCAGTGAAATACCTTGTGAGCATCGTTTGAATTTTTTGAGTCGTATTGTCTTCCATCATGATATTGCTTTTATAGTTATGACAAAATTTTAGGACATGTTACTAAAGGAAAATGCACTTTTTTTATGATTTTCTTGCATTTAATCAAAAAATAGGTAACTTTGCATGTGATAATTTAATCCATGTATGGCGAACATTTCTTCTGCTGAACAAGACAGAGTATTGATTTTCAGAATTAATGATGGAGACAGATTGGCTTTTGATGAGTTGGTACGCAAGTATTATAAACCATTGACGGCTTATGCCTTCAGGTACGTTGTGATGGAAGATGCAGAGGAAATTATACAGGACTTATTGATGTGGATATGGGAGAAAAGAGATACATTCGCAATCACGACATCTTTGCAGTCGTATCTTTTCCACTCTGTTTATTACCGTTGCCTTTCCTGCATTGAACGGAACAGCACGAGCAAGCGACTTGATGATAAAATTTGGGAGAATAGTTTTGTGGATTCCCAAACACCTTTGGATTATTTTAATACCGAGGAACTCAGAAACAGAATCGATGAAGCTTTGGACAAGTTGCCTGACGAATTCCGTGAAGCATTCGTGATGCAGCGCTTCCATGGAAAAACATATCAAGAGATAGCCGAAGAACTCAATGTATCGACGAAAGTAGTGGCGTATCGCATTCAGAAAGCAACAAAGTTGCTGAGGAAGGACTTGGAAGATTACCAGCCAGGTCTTCTGTTCCTGTCGATTTTGATTTGTTCATAGGTTCGATTATTTTGAAAATGTGCAAATTTAAGCACTTGTAATTTTTGAAAATGTGCAATAATAGGGGTGTCTGATATTTGAAAATGTGTATAATGGTATTCGGAGAAGCTTATTTATAAAGGATTTTTTCTAAAAATACGAGTTGATTATAAAAAAAACGTTTTTTTATTTGCAGGGAGTATTATTTTGTGTAACTTTGCGAAACAATATTTAGATGCCATGCTTAAAAGAAAAATAGAAAAATTTCTTTCTTTATGGAAAAAAAGCAAGAAGGCTTTGCTGATTGATGGTGCGCGACAAGTCGGTAAAACTTTTATCCTGCGCAAGTTCGCCGATGAAAACTTTGCGTCTTCCATCTATTTGAACCTCTATGAAAACAGGAATGCAGTAACTGTTCTTAGCAAGGCTGTGGATTCGAAAGATTTTCTTCTTCGCCTCTCGGCATTAGTTGACAAGCCGTTCATCAAGGGTGACACTGTTATCTTCCTTGATGAAATACAGGAGTTGCACAACTTCGACCTTGTGACGATGAGTAAATTTTTGGTAGACGAGGGCTCCTACCGCTACATCTACTCTGGTTCGATGCTTGGGGTAGAGTTGAACGACACGAAATCGTGGCCGGTGGGTTATCTGATGTATGAAACCCTTTTCCCGCTTGATTTTGAGGAATTTCTATGGGCGAACCATGTCAATGAAGACCTTATCCGCCGCACCAAAGAATGCTTCAATCAGCGTATTGGGATAGAAGATTATATCCATGAAAAGTTGATGCGTCTGTTTCAATATTATCTTTTGGTAGGTGGTATGCCCGATGCCGTAAACGCTTTTATAGACAATGGCGATTTTAATCAAGTGGCGATAGCCCACCGCGCGATTCAGACTCTCAACCGCAAGGATATTACCAAATATGCCAAGACGGATGAGAAACTCAGGATCAAGCAGATTTTTGATATCATCCCCGAAGAGTTGAACAGCAAATCAAAGCGTTTCCAACTCAGTGATATCGAAGGTCTGAAACGGGGGAATGACATCCATGTCAGTTTCAAGTGGTTGCAGAGCGCAGGAGTAGCCATTCCAGTGTTCAATACGACAGAGCCAAAAATCCCATTGAAGATTAACAAGGAGCGTACAACGCTGAAACTGTTTCTTGAGGATGTAGGTCTGCTAACTTACGAACTGATGACACCCGACGTAAAGGTTGCCATATTGGACGGGAATATCGGTGTCAATGAAGGTTCGATATGCGAGAACTTCTGTTCGCAAAGCCTGTTGGCACATGGTTTCGACAAACAGTTTTACCTGAACAGCAAAAAGGTAGGTGAAGTGGATTTTCTTGTGGAATTCAATAGTCGTGTGTTGCCTATAGAAGTGAAATCAGGTAATAATTCTAAATGTCATAAGGCACTTGACAACCTGATGGGCATATCAAATTACGCTTTAGACGAAGCTTATATCTTCGGATCTTCAAACATTGAAAGGGATGGAGACTACACCTATTTCCCAATATATATGATAGATTTTCTCATGAAAAGAGACCGATATATGATATAGCCAATCATTACATTATATGTTTCTTGATACAGTTGGCGGAGGGTACCACCCTGCACCTCATCATTCTGCAATTCAAAGGTGCGGAATTGATGAAGTGCGAGGAGTTGTAACCTACATGATTCTGGGATTGTTTACATTATGGAAACAACTGACTGTTTCGATTGTAGAACCGGCATGGCATACAAGTGTACCAAATGCGAACGTAAAAATAAAAAAGACACGTTGGAACTGGTATTTGTCGTACCATTATTTTGAGCATACGACTGTGTGAAACAAACAAAGAATGTTACAATGAACAAAAAACGCAATATGATATGAGATTTCTTCATAGTTGATAAATATTTATTTATTTAATAATGCATAGGCACACCAGAGTAGGGGAGCCTGTCCGTGATAATCGCCCGCAATTCTCGGTCTGTCGTAGTAATACTGTTTATCGTTCTTTTTGTTTGTCCCTACGCACACTTCA
>Ga0116191_1003315_pt1 | contig 11758 bp, 10 predicted proteins | sample AD_UKC111_MetaG_FD_89897 | JGI IMG/M metagenome (GOLD analysis project Ga0116191, IMG submission 89897) | Active sludge microbial communities of municipal wastewater-treating anaerobic digesters from Hong Kong - AD_UKC111_MetaG | ecosystem: Engineered > Bioreactor > Anaerobic > Digestate...
AAAGCTAAGGAATATAATATCGAAAAAAGTACCGGCGTGAAGTTCAGCGATGTCGCCGGGCAGGATGAGGCGAAGGAGAGCCTCGCTGAGCTTGCGGACTTTTTACACAATCCAGCAAAATATCAGGAAATTGGCGCAAAACAGCCCAAGGGCGCTTTACTTGTCGGTCCTCCGGGAACGGGCAAGACACTGCTGGCGAAAGCGCTGGCCGGAGAGGCGAATGTCCCCTTTTACTCCATATCCGGCAGTGAATTCATTGAGATGTTTGTAGGCGTTGGCGCGTCCCGCGTGAGGGATTTGTTTGAAAATGCCAAGAAGAACTCGCCGTGCATTATTTTTATCGATGAAATAGACGCCATCGGGAAAAGCCGCGATAACCAGCTCGGTTCAAATGATGAGCGGGAACAGACTCTCAACCAGCTTCTATCCGAAATGGATGGGTTTGATGGAAACAAGGGAATTGTCGTATTGGCGGCCACCAACAGGCCCGAAGTTCTCGATAAAGCCCTGCTTCGCCCCGGACGCTTCGACCGTCGCATTATTGTCGAAAAACCTGATTTGGCGGGACGTGAGGCTATTTTAAAGGTACACGCCAATAAGGTTGTACTTGCCGATGACGTCAATCTTCACGAGCTGGCTCTTGCTACCTCCGGCGCTACCGGTGCCGATCTTGCCAATATGGTCAACGAAGGAGCTCTTTTGGCGGTAAAGGAAAACAGAAAAGCCGTGTGTCAGAAGGATCTGATGGAAGCAGTGGAAGTGGTCATTGCAGGTAAAGAAAAAAAGGACCGGATTATGAATGCAAAGGAACGCCGTATGGTAGCTTATCATGAGGTTGGCCATGCGCTGACAAGCGCCCTTCAGAAAAACAGCCAGCCTGTTAAGAAGATTACCATTGTACCGCGCACCATGGGCAGCCTGGGATATACCATGAACATGCCGGAGGAAGAGCGTTATTTGATGACCGAAAGCGAGCTTCTCGCGCAAATTACCACACTGCTCGGAGGACGTGCGGCTGAAATCGTGGAGTTTGGCGAAGTCAGTACGGGCGCATCAAACGACATTGAACGCGCAACCGCGCTTGCCCGTGGAATGGTCACACAATACGGTATGAGCGAAAAGTTCGGCCCCATGGGGCTCGAAAGTCTGCAAAACCGCTATCTTGACGGAAACAGTGTCAAAAAATGTTCGCCCGAAACCGAAACGCAAATCGACGAAGAAGTGCGCGGCATATTGGCAAGCTGCCAGCAAAGCGCGATTGCTTTGTTGAAGAGCAAGTTGGATTCTTTAAACAAAATTGCGGAATACCTGCTGGAAAAGGAAAACATCACTGGCGAAGAATTTATGCGGCTTTTAGGCGAAAGCCCTGCTGATTCTGTGTGATAGGCAAAGGGACTGTCCGCTTCTCAGTGAACTTCAACTGAACTTCAACAAAAGCGGGGCTGGAATTGAGGACTGGTTAATGTAGCCATTATATCATTCAACTACGATATCAGGTTCGAACCGATCCGTGCAGAATTCGAAGGAGGATGAAACATGAAGCATGAAACAGGTACCGTTGTTACAATCGCTCTCTCCATACTAATCTGTGTCAGCCTTGTTCTTTTGTTCGTGCCATTTTATGCCCAAGACGGCGGTGGGGTCAGCTTGGCATCCTACACATGGTTCCCCACTGAACATACAGCATTGTCAGAAAGCATCAGTTCTTCAATTGAGGGACATACGGTAAGTGATATTCTTACCTGTACCATCTTTGTTCCATTCTGCGGTCTTGCTTGCCTCTTTCTTCTATGGAAATTCCGCGACAATCTGGTAAGCAGCATACTGACAGGCGTATGGAGTTTGTGGGCGTTGATCTGGTTTGCCAAAAATCCGGCACTGCGCTTAGGCGGGGGTATATGGTCGGCTTTTATCGTGCTATTTGCTGCCGCAAGTGTCCTCTCTATCTTCTATTGCGTCACTCTCCGGCGTAATCACAAGGATGAGGCAGGAACGAAACTAGCTGCAGATGCAAACAAACAGCCGATCTCATCGCATTGATCCATAATATTGTAGCTTTTTTCAAAGCCCCGACACATTGAGACGGGGCTTTGTTCTGCCCAGCATCAACTGAACTTCAACAAAAACAAGGGCTTGAATTGAAGTTTGGTTGAGATAACTACTATATCCTAAATACAGCACGAAAGAGGCGTAGCGCAAATTCGAAAGGAGGAAGTGCCCTGTGTTTTACGATTCAAATTATTTTGTATTTGTCATTATCCCAATGATCATCGGGGTTTGGGCGCAGTATAGGGTTTCAGCAACCTATAAGCAATACAGCAATATCCCCTGCAGAAATGGCTGCACCGGCTATCAGGCCGCAAGGAGCATATTAGATGAGAACGGGTTGCGAAATGTTCAGATCGAAAGAGTGAAAGGAAACTTGACCGATCATTACGACCCGCGTACCAATGTTGTCCGTCTATCCGAGGGTGTATACAGCTCTAACTCTGTGGCGGCTGTAGGGATTGCCGCTCATGAATGCGGACATGCGGTACAATACGCGCAAGGATATGTCCCGATAAAAATCCGTGGTGCGATTGTCCCGATTACTAATTTCGGATCCAAGCTGGCAGTTCCGCTGGTTTTAGTCGGGCTGTTGTTAAGTTGGTATCCACTTGCTTACGTTGGCCTGATTGGATACGCGTTGATTGCCGTGTTCCAGCTCGTGACTCTGCCTGTGGAATTTAACGCCTCGAACCGTGCCGTGGCCGCACTGTCCGGCATGAATATCACAGAAGAAGAACAAAGAGGCGCGAAAAAAGTGCTCTCTGCGGCAGCGTTGACCTATGTGGCAGCTTTAATTGCCGCTGTAACGCAGTTGCTCCGCATGGCAGCAATCATCGGCAGAAGGAACAGGCGCTAAGTACAAAGATAGATTAACGTGTTAAAGGAGAGGAGTGTTGATTATGAAAACAGTGCTCAAATCTATGAAGTGGCTACTGCTTCTATCCGGGATATTCGTAGTGATACTGGGTATCACCATGCTGTTTACACCGCTTGAGAACCTGGTCACGCTTGCAATTTTTATCGGAATCTCCATGTTGATATCGGGTGCTTCCGAAATCGTGTCTTTTTGGAATGAGAAAAAGGATAATCGTTCCGGCTGGATGCTGGCAAGTGGAACTGTTACCGCCCTTTTTGCTGTTTGGGTTTTATTTGGACGAGGGACCGAGGCGTTGACCGCAATTCTTCCGTTTGCTTTTGCCGTATGGGTGATGTCTTCCGGTATCATGCGTATTGTCGGCTCAATGGCCATAAAGTCCGAGGGTTCGAATTTGTGGGGGTGGATTCTAACATTTGGTATCTTGGGTGCGGCCTTGGGGTTCCTGCTCTTGTTCTCCCCGATCCTTTCTGCAGTGATCATATCCTATTCAATTGGTCTCATGCTGATTTCATATGGGATAGATAATGTCATCATCTTCTTCCGTTTGAAAAAAATCAGCGATCATATTCGAGACCATCTAGAAGAGTTACCATAAGGGAGCTACCCATCGCAGGCAGCCGTATCTCCACAAATGGAAACCACCCGTGTTGTAAATTGTTGACGCCACATTGCTATTAAGAATTGGGGGTATCATTTTGATCGCACATTATGACGCAATGGAACAAATCGTAAAGGAACTACAGGCAAATCCCAAAATCGGATTTGCTGACGATAAAGCACAAGAACTTCTTCGCCAATATGGCGAAAACAAGCTGCGGGAAAAGAAGAAGAAAACCAATTGGCGGCGCTTTCTTGAGCAGTTTAAGGATGTCATGATTCTGATCCTCATAGCTGCCGCCGTCATATCATTTGCCATAGCAGTTTACGAGGGACACGGTTTTTTTGAGCCGGTGCTGATCCTCCTAATCGTTGTTTTAAATGCAGTTATGGGCGTCATGCAGGAAAGCAAAGCGGAAAAGGCGTTGGAAGCGTTGAAAAGCCTCTCTGCGCCCCATGCCCGCGTCCTCCGAAATGGCCAGGAATCAATCCTTGACGCATCGCAGTTGGTTCCAGGCGATATTATCCTTTTGGAATCCGGAGATTTTGTACCGGCTGATGCTCGAATACTCAGCTCCGCCAGTTTGAAATCAGAGGAATCCGCTCTGACGGGAGAGTCCGTCCCTGCGGAAAAGGATGCCGAGGCGAAGGTGGCAAAAGACGCGCCGCTCGGGGATCGCCATAACATGCTTTACTCTGGCTGTGGAATCACCTATGGCCGGGCGAAAGCGATGGTAACAGGCACCGGAATGAATACTGAAATGGGAAAGATTGCGAACCTATTAGCTGATGAACCGGATACGCAGACTCCTTTACAGCAGAAACTTGCATCGCTCGGTAAATATCTCGGGATTGCCGCTCTGGCTGCTTGCGGCGTGATTTTTATCATCGGTCTGATCGATGGGATGCCCGTGATGGAGATCTTTATGACGGCGGTGGCATTGGCCGTATCCGCAATTCCGGAGGGCCTGCCAGCAATCGTCACCATTGTTTTAGCCATAGGCGTACAGCGCATGGTGAAGCGTCATGCGATCATTCGCAGGCTTCCCGCCGTGGAAACGCTGGGCAGTGCGTCTGTTATCTGTTCAGATAAAACCGGAACATTGACGCAGAACCGTATGATGCTGACGCATTTATTTGACGCAGAGACGGCTTCTCTTCATGATCTTCGGGAGGACGGACTCCTCTCCTCTGATCGACTGCTTCGCTATGCTGCTTTGTGCTGCGACGGCAAAGTGCTTTTTGAAGACGGCGGTGAGAAACATATCGGCGATCCGACGGAAACTGCCATTATACTGGCTGCCCATAAAAATGGCATGGCGAAAGAAGCGTTGGACATCGCACATCCCCGACTGGCCGAGCTTCCATTTGATTCAGAACGGAAGTTGATGACAACGGTTAATCGGATCGATGGGAAAAATGTGGTCATCGTCAAAGGTGCATTTGATGTTCTGTCGCAGAGGTGCGTTGCAGGAAACATTGCTGCAGGACAAAAATATGCCGATGAGCTCAGCGTACTTGCGCTCCGGGTCCTTGCTGTGGCCTATAAAGAGATTGAAGCGCCCCCTGCGCAGCCGACGCCCGAAGAACTGGAAACCGGGCTGAATTTCATGGGACTGATGGGTATGATTGACCCTCCGCGCCCTGAAGCGAAAAAAGCGGTATCGCTATGCCGAGAGGCGGGGATAAAGCCCGTTATGATAACCGGGGACCATGTGTTGACGGCCTCTGCTATCGCAAAGGATCTCGGGATTTTAGTTGACGGGGACGATTCGGTCACCGGGAGCGAGCTTGCTCTTATGTCGGAGGAGGAGTTGAATCAGCGAATAAAAACGATATCCGTATACGCGCGAGTTTCTCCGTCCGATAAAATCCGGATCGTGCGCGCTTGGCAACGGCAAGGGGCTGTTGTTGCAATGACCGGGGATGGAGTCAATGACGCACCTGCTTTGAAAGCCGCAGATATCGGTTGTGCGATGGGCATTACCGGCACTGACGTAGCCAAGAGCGCAGCGGATATGACACTGACCGACGACAATTTCGCAACGATCGTGGAGGCTGTGCGCGAAGGCCGAGGCATCTATGACAATATTAAGAAGGTTGTTGGTTATTTGCTGGGTACGAATGTCGGTGAAATTTTCACGGTCTTCTTTGCCATGCTGCTTTGGAGAGAGGCCCCGTTAGTATCGATGCAGCTATTGTGGATTAACCTTGTAACCGATAGCCTGCCCGCCATTGCCTTGGGAATGGAACCCGTTGAAAGAGATATTATGAAGCGTTCACCAAAACCGAAAAGTGATGGGATTTTCGCAAATGGATATGGTGTGCAGATTATTCTGCAAGGCTTCATGTTCTCGGCACTTACACTGATTGGTTTCCTGATCGGCTGGAAGAGCACGGGTGATATCATTGGCGGACGTACGATGGCATTTATAATTCTGTCGTTGACACAAGTTATACACTCGTTCAATATGCGTTCCACGCATTCGTTGTTCACAATTAAGCCCTTTAGCAACCGTAATCTAAATTATGCCGCTGCGATTTCGACCGCTCTGGTTGCCTTGGTCGTATTTATACCACCTATTGCAGCAATTTTCGGACTGACACAGCTATCGGCTGGAATGTATGTGGGCGCGTTGCTACTGGCTTTCGTTCCGGTGCCAGTGTTGGAGATGTCAAAGCGGTTTGGATTGATTAAGCATCATCATTGATGCATTAAGGTTTAAGAAAAAAGAGCGCATACATGCCCTGAGCTAATGGGAAACGGAAACGCTACACGGAGGTGCAACGATGAATACATACATTGAAAGAGACGACCGTGCACGAAAGGCTGCGGTGGCTATGAAGTGGATATATGTCCTTTCTGGGGTTCTTATTGCCATAGCGGGAGCGATGGCCGGAAATATGTATCGTTGCTTCATGGGGCTTGTTTCCCTGCTGGTGGTTCCCGCATTGGCAGGTATCTACCGGTTCTTCAGACTTAAGCCTGGATGGCAGCTTGAGATATGGGTTTATGTATTTGCATATCTGAGCATTACGTTAGGCGGCTGTGTGGATCTCTATCAGAAAATCCATGGTTTCGATAAGATCGCCCATATGTTATCCGGAGCATTCACCGCTCTATTGGCATTTGCGCTATATCTATATTTGGAGCGAGAGCGCCCGATTCAGAACCTGAGCGCCGTTACCGCAACGTTTTTTGTGTTTTTCGCTTCCATGGCTGTCGCCGCGTTATTCGAAATCGGTGAGTTCGCGCTTGCGCCCATCGTCGGGCGTGATTTACAGCGAGTGATAGGTACTGGCGTGACCGATACCATCGTTGACATGATTGTCTGTCTGGTCGGAACCGTTTGCGTACTCCCGTTGATCATGCGCTTTTTTCGCGGAAAGCGCGATCTGTTCACTGACGCGGCGGTGTCCTTCTACTATAAAAACATGCAACACGAAGGAGAACCGATGCCCACAGAAAAGTGCATGAAATGCCGAAGCTGCCTGTATCCCGAATAACGATCCGTTTTACCAAAGGCAATTTTAGATAAGAAAGGAATCGATTATGATCATACAGCATTCCCAAATGCAATACTTGTTTGGTGATTGGAGAGGTGAAGCGATTCCCGGCAATGCCGCAGAAGTCTTGCAATCTTTTCTGTCCACCGAAAGCTTATATATAGCGGCTGCGCGTGAAATAACGACGAAACTTGAGAATCTGAATGACGAATTCAGAATTGCTTCGGACAGACAACCCATACAGCAGATTAAAACGCGTATCAAAACGCCCAAAAGCATTTTCCAAAAGCTGGTCCGAAACGGCTGTGAAGTAAGTTTGGAATCCGCTAAAAAGGAACTAAATGACATCGCGGGCGTTCGTGTGATCTGTTCCTATATTGACGATATATACACTTTGGCCGACCTGTTGGTGAAGCAGAATGATATTGAATTGCTGCGTACAAGGGATTATATCAAATCCCCAAAGCCAAACGGATACAGGAGTCTGCATCTGGTGGTAACGGTGCCGGTCTTTTTGTCCAAGTGTACAGAGAATGTCAAAGTCGAGATACAGATTCGAACGATCGCAATGGACTTTTGGGCTTCTCTGGAGCATGAGCTGGCTTATAAGTTTGCAGGTGAGATACCGCAGCTCGTAATAAAGGAATTATACGAGTGTGCGCAGACAATTTCTCAAACGGATGCAAGGATGCAAAATCTACGCAAGGTACTCATGGCTGCAAGTGAAAAAGATTAAGATCCTGTGCAAAAAACCGTGGAATAAGCCTGCTTATCCACAGTCGCAGCGGCATTACGCTGTAAGCGAAGATCAGGAGGTAAAATGAAAACGATCCGCGTATTAAAAGAAACATTTTTTTCAACCATTCCGCTTGCTGTGGTCATCATCGTCGTATGCGGGTTTATAGCTCCCTTGGAAAGTGCGTTCGACTACTTTAAACTGGTCGTCGGTTATGCCAGCGTCGTTTTAGGGCAAACATTGTTTCTAGTCGGCTTGGATAGCAGTATTCTCCCTATCGGTAAGCTGGTGGGGAAATCGCTTATAAAATTGAAAAAAGCTGTTTTTGTGATATTCTTTGGCCTTTTATTCGGCTTTCTTGCTACCGTTGCCGAACCGGCGCTGGCTGTACTGGCGCGGCAGGCCAACATGATTATGCCGGTCATTCACAGCACGATGTTCGTTTGGGTGCTCTCTGCCGGAATTGGCGTATTTGTTGGCTTCGCGCTGTTCCGAATCATGAAGGACATTAATATCAAAGCGGTGTTTGCCGCATTGTACATCGTTTTGTTTTTGACGATCATCTTCGTTCCCATAGAATTTGTTGCACTCGCATTTGATGGCAGCGGGGCCACAACCGGTGATGTGTCGGTGCCGTTTATTCTGGCCCTTGGCATGGGGGTCTCCGCCACGATGTCAAGGCGCAAGACAAACGACGACACCTTCGGTATCATCGGGATGGCATCGGTGGGTCCCATATTGGCGGTGTTTATCTACGGCATTATTCTTAAGGCTATTAACGGAGGCACACTCCCGCCGGTAGGCGTGTACAATCCGGGGGCGGCTGATAGCTTCATCGGGATTCTTACCTCTAATCTGGGAGAAGTGGCGCTGGCGCTGCTCCCGGTGCTGATTGTTTTCCTTCCATTTCAGTTTTTCCTGGTGAAGCTGCCCAAAAGGGAGTTTATCAAGATTTTACTGGGCGCTGTCACCGTTTATATCGGACTGCTCATCTTCCTGTCGGGCATTGATTTTGGATTTGCGTTTGCAGGAAAATATATCGGGGAAGTATTTCTTGATCCAGCACGGCCCGAATGGTTTAAGTGGCTGTTGCTTTTGATTGGGTTTGTGCTCGGCGCTGCTATTACGCTGTCGGAGCCTGCTGTTACCGTGCTTGGAGATCAGCTAGAGGAAATAACCAATGGCCATATCAAAAAGATGACCATACGCATGACGCTGGCAATCGGCATTGGCTTTGCCTCCATGTTGTCCATTATAAAAATACTAACGCAGGTAAACATACTTTGGTTTTTGGTTCCACTTTATGCCATTGCGCTTATTATGATGAAATTCACTTCCCCACTGTTTGTCGGTTTGGCTTTTGACTCAGGCGGGGTTTCGGGCGGCGCGCTGACATCGGCGTTTCTCACGCCGCTCACGCTGGGGGTGGCGCAGGGGGTTGCCGCAACAGCCGGTGCAAATGCTCAATCGATATTGACCAACGGGTTTGGAATCATTGCGTTTATATCCGTTACGCCCTTGATTGCGGTACAGGCGCTGGGGATCGTATACGAACTGCGTCAGAAAAAGCTGCAAAAGTCTGCGCAAGATGATGAACTCGTCGGCCTTACACCGCTGCTCCAGGAAACGAAAGTACCGGGTCGAATATCGGCTGAAGAAATTGTACAGCGCAGCAAAATCAGTCCTATGGTGGGAGATGAATCAAGTGGGATTGTATTTTGGGCGTTCATAGTCGGGCGCAGGCAAAAAGATGAGCTGTTGTCGGCACTTTGGGAAGAAGGCGCACACTTGACAAACACGATATACGGCAGAGGTACCGTTGAGGCAAATTATTTGCAAAACGTACTCGGCCTTGTTCCGGATGAGCATAAAGCAATGATCATGTGTGTGCTGCCTGACAGCAAGACCGGGACAGTAACGGAAATGCTCATCGTAAAATTTCATTTTGATCAACCGAATACCGGTATCGCATTCACCATCCCCATCGATAATTTGTCGTTTTAATGAAAGGAGATATGAATCATGGAAAACAACACTAAAATGAAGGCTCTCTTTATCATCATAAATGCCGGGCATGCCGATGCACTTGTAAGCTTATTACGCGAGGCGGGTGCCAAAGGGGCGACCATTTTAAATTCTCGCGGAGAAGGTGTACGACACGCATCTTTTATGGGCATTACAGTGGATTCTGAAAAAGAACTCATTGTTTGCGTGGTAGAGGAAAACACCGCGCAAAAAGCCATGCAGATGATAAAAGAAAAAATGGGTATGCAGACACCTGTTCGCAGTGTTTGTTTCACAATGCCCATCGACACATTGATCGGTATCAATATGCCTTTTCTGGATCCGGCAGGCGAAAAAGAGTAAATTATCAAAGCTACCGGTCTTTTTCTGCTGGTAGCATCACAATGGCAAGGCGGTCTCGCATGAAATTGGGGGGATTGAAAATAATGAGCCCGTTTGGGAGGAAATTAAAAAAGATTGCCTATTGGTTTGTGTTGTTAAGCTTTGTCGTGCCCGTTGTGTTTCTAATTTACCGGATCGTCGTAACGTCTAATGCTGATCCGGGAGAAGTCGGATCACGTTCGCGCGCCGACTATGCCCTCATGTTGGTGCAATGCCTTTTGGGAGCTATCGTCATCCATGTGCCGCAATTCTTACGGAAGTATCTCAAAATTGAAATTCCGACCCCATTATTTATAATGTATATCTTCTTTTTGTACTGCGCAGTCTTCCTGGGCGAAGTTCGGAGTTTTTACTATAGAATCCCACATTGGGATAAATGGCTTCATGGGTTCAGTGCGGTTATGGCGGGGTGCTTGGGATTCATTCTTGTAGATGCCTTGAACAGGCTTGATCGCGGCATAACGCTTTCACCTGTTTTCATAGCGATGTTTGCTTTTTGTTTTGCTGTTTCTGTCGGTGTGTTGTGGGAAATTTACGAATACGCTTTTGATGGCATACTTGGACTGAATATGCAAAAATCCATGCTTGAAGATGGCACTCAATTAATTGGACGGGCAGCGCTGGACGATACGATGAAAGATATCATCATAGACGTCTGTGGCTCTCTGGCTGCCGCTGTAGTCGGTTATATTTCGATTAAGCGCCAGCAGAAGAGCAACACGGTTCAGCAAATCGTTGTAATTGATGAGCCTATAAAAGAACACGCGGCAGACTATTCAAGCGGTTTTTGATATATGGTTTTGTCTCAAGGTGCGTCTAGTACTGAAAGGAGGATTACAATGCCGGAACCAGACACAACGGCATAAAAAAGCTGTCGCATTTTCAATACTTGACAAGCGCAAAAAGATTTGCTATTATTTAGTACGTACGTACGAACTAAAAGGAAGCCGGAGGTGTACTATGCAGCGAAAGACCGACAAAACAGGACCGTCCGAAAAAATTCTGAATACGGCATTTGAATGCCTTTCTACAAGGGGGTATGCCGCCGTAACAATGCGGAACATAGCGGATGAAGCCGGAGTTGCTTTGGGTCAAGTAACATACTATTACAAAAGCAAAGAGAACCTGTTTTTAGAGGTCATCAATATGATGATCCACCAGTATTTAAGTGAGATTGAACAGAAGCTGGAATCGGCCACAGGTAAGAAGCAAAAATTTAATGCGCTTATGGCTTTTTTCAAGGAATTGCTCCAAGACAATCCCAGTCTATTCAGGTTGTTTATTGATTTTACCGCTCAGGCGCTATGGATCCCGTCCTTCCGAGAGAAAGTGAACAGCCTGTTTGAGAGACTGGCGGAAATTATTGAAAAGAATCTAACGTTGGATGTGGACAATTCAAGTTGGAAAACTAATTATTCCCCCCGAAGCGTTGCAAAACTGATTCTTGGCGCCTTATATGGAACGTTGTAAGCAGTCAAGTAAAATGCACAGATTTTCGCCACAAAGTGCACAGTGATCACGTGATAGATTTGCGATGTTCGAGACGGTAGCTGTTGCCGGTCATATTGATGATTTCACAATGGTGG
>Ga0116191_1003320_pt1 | contig 11752 bp, 13 predicted proteins | sample AD_UKC111_MetaG_FD_89897 | JGI IMG/M metagenome (GOLD analysis project Ga0116191, IMG submission 89897) | Active sludge microbial communities of municipal wastewater-treating anaerobic digesters from Hong Kong - AD_UKC111_MetaG | ecosystem: Engineered > Bioreactor > Anaerobic > Digestate...
AAATCAGTCATGTCATCAGGGCGGAGGAGCATTTATCCAATACGCCGAAGCAGCAGTTCCTCTATGAAGCCCTGGGCTATCCACTGCCCCAATTTGCCCATTTGTCGATGATTCTGGCGCCGGACCGCAGTAAACTGAGCAAGCGGCACGGGGCGACCAGTGTTAGTGAGTTTAGGGATTTAGGCTGTCTGCCGGAAGCGATTATCAATTATTTAACCCTTTTAGGGTGGTCGCCCAGTGAAGAAGAGGGGGAAATTCTGACTCCGGAGCAGACAATCAGTTCTTTTTCCCTCGAAAGGGTCTCGAAAACAGCGGCGATCTATGATACGCAGAAATTAATCTGGCTCAATGGTCAGTATCTGACGAACTACGATCCCGAGAAGCTGTTGCCTCATGCCTTGCCCTTTTTGTATGAGGCCGGGCTTATTGCCGATAGTAAAGAAGCGGAGCAAAAGCATGCTTATCTGGTGGCGGTATTAAAGGCAGTACGGGAAAGGGTCAGGACATTAGCGGAGTTACCGGACGCTTGTCAGTACTTTTTTGCGGAGGTTACTTCTTATGAGGAAAAAGGGCAAAAAAAATATTTCTTCAAGCAGAGTGCCGGTTCAGCCACAGTAACGGGTTCAGGGGCAGGTTCACATGTGGCGGCAGGTACGGGTGCGGGTGACGATGTGGCGTCCTTGCTGGCCCTGGCATGTGCCCGACTGGCCGGAGTAAAGGATTTTACCGTCGATAATACGGAGCTTGCTTATCGCGATTTGATTGAGGAGTTGCAGATCAAAGGGGGCCAGTTGATTCATCCGACGAGGCTGGCTTTGACGGGACGGACTGTCGGCCCCGGCCTTTTTGAGGTCATGGCTTTATTGGGAAAGGAAAAGTGTCTGGCTCGTTTGGAACAGGCCATTAACTTCATCAAGACAAATAAGAGCAGGGAAGAGCAGGCTTAAGGAGTACTAGAACAAGTAAGAGGACGCCTATGGGCCATAAGAACAAGTAAGAGCAAGCTTGAGGGATGTAGCACGCGGAAATCCCCGTTTGATTGGATAATCCGGCGATATCCATTCTTGCGTCCGTCTTGTATTCCCTGTATAATTAGATTTGTTGCTTTTGTGGCCCCATGGTCAAGAGGCCTAAGACGCCGCCCTCTCACGGCGGAAACAGGGGTTCGAATCCCCTTGGGGCTACCACATTTAAAACACCACAATCAAAACAATACTTGACACAAGATAACCCGTCTCTTCAGGAGGCGGGTTTTTTGTATTTTTGGCATTGCATATCATAATGGATAAGTTTCGGGTTAGACCAGACCGAGGAGCAGTCCGCCCCGGTAAACGAGGAAGGCGACGAGCCACGCCAGGACAAAGGTGTAGGCAACCGCAAAACTGGTCCATTTCCAGGAACCAGTTTCGGCTTTGATGGCGCCGATCGTTCCCGCACAAGGGATATAGAGGAGGGTCATCACCATAAAACTGTAGGCGCTTAAGGCTGTCCAATTCATGGCTAAGACAGTGGAGAGGGCTTCCTGCCCGGTGCCGTAAAGAACGCCCAGGATACTGACGACGGCTTCCTTGGCGACGACACCAAAAAGAAGGGCGGAAGCAGCTTCCCTTGTACCAAAGCCCAGGGGGGCAAAAAGCGGGGCGAGCAGGGCTCCTAATTTACTCATGAAGCTTTCCGGGCCGGCATATTCCACACCCCAGGGGAAGCTGGCCAGCACCCAGGAGATCATGACCATCGTAAGGATAATGGTGCCGACTTTCTTAAAGAAAGAAAGGCTTTTTTCACCCATTTGGATCAGGGTGTCTCTCAGGGAAGGCAGGCGGTAGGGCGGAAGCTCAATCAAGAGGGGTGAAGTTTCCCCGGGGAAAAGATGCTGGCCGAAAATTTTGGCCGTGATTACGGCAAGGAGGATTCCCAGCAGATAAAGGGAGAACATGACCAGAGCCTGGTGCTCCTGAAAGAAAACCCCGGTAAACAGGGCATAAACCGGCAGACGAGTCCCACATGACATAAACGGAATGAGAAAGATGGTAATCAGGCGATCCCGGGAACTTTTCAAGGTCCTGGTGGCTAAGATTGCCGGTACGTTGCAACCGAAGCCCACCACCAGCGGAATAATTGCTTTTCCTTCGAGGCCCAGTAAACGCATATAGCGGTCCATTAAATAGGCGCCCCTCGCCATATAGCCGCTGTTTTCCAAAAGGGAAATGGCCAGGAAAAGGCAGAGGATGATTGGCAAAAAGACGATTATTCCGCCTAAGCCGCCAATTATGCCTTCAATGAAGAAGGACGCCAGTAAATCGTTGGTGATCAGGATAGCCAAAAGGTCCCCGAGGCGGGTGAAGAATTCCTCCAGGAGGCCGACCAAAGGGCTGCTCACGGTGAAGGTAAGTTTAAACACCAGTAAAATAGCGAGGAAAAAGAGGGGCAGGCCCAGATACCGGTTTAATGCGATGCGGTCAATGCGATCGGAGAAGGTGATAGCCTGAGAAAGGTCGGGGCTGATAATGACCTGTTTGAGGAGTGTGTCGATAAAGGCATATCTTTTCTCAATCAGAACCGTGGTGAGGTTTTCACCATGAACCTTTTGCAGCCGATCAAGGCTTTGTTTACGAAAAGCACAAAGCTTATGGTATTCTTCGGTTTGTGCTTCACCAATAGTTTCACGGAAATGGATTGTCCGCAGGAATTCCTCGCCGTCTTCCAAGAGTTTCAGCGCCATAAAGCGCACCGGATATGAGGCCGGGGTTACTTCCAGGGCGGCAATGACCTGTTCTAGCATTTTTATTTCTGCTTCAATTTTTTCGCCGTAGTCCAGCTGAAATGCCTGTTTTGGACAATTGCACGGTCTTAGGTTTGGCGTTTTATCCGGGGTGACAGCTGCCTGGATCAGCTCCGGCAGTCCTTCGCCGGTGCGGGCAATAGTGGGGATTACGGGCGTTTTCAGGAGGACGGCAAGTTTGGGAATATTAATCGTAATCTCGTTTTTTCCCGCCTCATCCATCATGTTTAGGGCAATAATCAAGGGAACCCCCATTTCCAGCAGTTGCACCGTCAGATAAAGATTGCGCTGTAGATTGGTGGCATCAAGGACATTAATCACCGTATCAGGTTTTTCCAGCAGCAAAAAATTTCTGGCGACCATTTCGTCTTCGGTGTGGGCCCCTAAACTGTAAGTACCAGGCAAATCAATCACGTTTACCTCTGGATGATTTAAAAGGGAACCTTCCTTTTTTTCAATGGTGACGCCCGGCCAGTTCCCAATCCTTTGCTTTGCTCCGGTTAGACTATTAAAGAGAGAAGTTTTGCCGGTATTGGGATTTCCGGCTAATGCGATATTTTTCACTGTAGTGGACATAGCGATATTTTCTCCTTATCCTCTGGCGTTTGCTTGGTGGCTTTGGTGATGCGGTTCTGCAGTTACGCGGCAGAGGTTTTCATCGAGCCACTTTTTCCACGCAGATTTTGCCTGCCATTTGCCGGCCAAGGGCAATGCGGCTGCCGGAAAGAGCGATGAGCACAGGGCCCCAGCCGTCATTGCGAATCACATTTATTTCGGTGCCGCGGTTAATCCCCATTTCATTTAACCGGGTTTTTAAATCGGTGCCACCGGAAATCTTTTTAATTACCACTTTACTGCCCTGGCGCGTCGAAGCAAGAAGCAGTTCATTTTCACTCATTTTCGGTCACCTCTGTTCTTATTGGTTGTCATGATTGGTTGGTTTGTTTTCTAATAATTCCGCTTTCAGTAATTTGTTTGCTTTTTGTAAATTGAGGTCGCTGCTGATTTCAAAGTTGCCGTTTTCCAAATAAGTAATCATGCCGGCAAGGGCCTGAGGACTAATCACGTGCTCAATCCGACACGCATCCTTATTGGCGATTTCCGGATCAACCTGGAGTACTTTCACAAAAAACTCCCGGATAATTTTATGTTTCTTTTTCACTTTCAGGGCGGCCAGTTCGCCTTTTTTCGTCAGCGTAACCGGACCGTATTTTTCTTTGAGGACTAAGTTCTCCGCAATTAAGGTGTCAATTGCTTGCGAGGCACTGGCTTTGGCAATGTTTAAAGAAGCGGCGATGTCGGTAATACGGACCGAACGGTCGTTTTCGGAGAGTTGCAGGATGGTTTCCAGATAATCCTGCGTAGAAGGGGTAAGGGGGTTATTTACCATCACCTGGTCACTTCCCTCTAAAATTGTTAGGTTTACCTAACTCAATTTTAAGCTTACTTGCACAGGCGGTCAATATTGAAAAATTTTTTCGGCTGAAAATTTTTTGTCCTTTTCATTCGTGCATAGAATAGGTAAAATAAGGGCGAGGCTTGTCCTGCAAATGAGCAGGATGGTTAGGCTCAAGAAAGGACCACGAGAGAATGTCCGGAGGTAATTGAACGATGAGAGCTTTTATCGGGATTGATTTTGCACCGGAAGTGAAAAAGGAAATCTTTGACTTGCAGCAGCGGTTACGAAAATATGCCCTCAAGGGAAGGTGGAAGGATTCTGATAATTTTCATCTCACGCTGAAATTTTTAGATGAAATAAATGAAGCGCAGCAGGCGCAAATAGATCAAGCCATGCGGCAGGTTTGCCCGGCGCACAAGCCTTTCCAATTAACCGTATCCGGGTTGGGGAAATTTGACGGCAGAGAGGCGATTCGGGTTTTGTGGTTGGGGCTAAGCGGCGACCTGCCGGAGTTGCAGTCCTTACAGCGGGAGATTGATCAGGCCTTGGCGTTCTTAGGGTTTCCCCCGGAGAGGCGGAAGTACAGACCGCATATTACCATTGGGCAGGATCTGGTTTTTGCCTGCGATTTTGCGCAGATTTGCGAAACCATCGACGCTGTTCAATTGGGAATCACCCGGGTAGACAGTTTGTATTTATTCAAGAGTGAGCAGATTGCCCACAAACGGATTTATACGAAGGTTACCGAATACAAATTATAAAACTACAATATTTGACTGAAGGGAGAATGACAGCATGGATGAGAAGAAAAATAGTCTGGCCGAGCGCGCGATCGATTTGTTTAATCATGGGTACAGCTGCTCACAGGCAGTAGTAGGTGCCTTTTATGAGGAAACAGGAATGGATTTTGAGACGGCGATGAAGCTTACCTCTTCTTTTGGTGCCGGGATGGGAAGGCTGCGGGAAGTATGTGGAGCGGTAACGGGGATGTTTATGGTCGCCGGTTTACTCTATGGGTTTTCTAATCCTGCCAATAAAGAAAAAAGAGTAGAGCATTATAAGCTGATTCAATCACTTGCTCAGCAATTTAAAGATGAATATGGTTCGATTATCTGTCGGGAATTAACGGGTTTAAGCACAGATCCCCATAGGTTGATCCCCGAGGAAAGAAAAGGCGAGTACGCCAAAAAACGTTCTTGTGTTGAAATGGTAGGGCAAGCGGCCACGATGCTGGAAGAAATGATTAAGGCCAGAGAGGAGTAAACCTCTACCTATTTTTGACATATCTCGAGAGAATATTTTCTAATAAATATACCTCCTGCTCGTGAGCAGGAGGTATATTTTGCTTCTGTACATGATTTTATTCCTTTAATTAGGGTTTTTAATAAAAAGTAACCAAAAAGCAGGAAAATGTTGTATAATATCGTTATGAGGTTTTTTGTGTTAGTGAGGTTGTATGGATAAAAATTTACACCAAGGGCATCGACAGCGGGTGAAAGCAAGATATCTGGAGGAAGGATTGGACGCTTTCGCTGATCATCAGGTACTGGAGATGCTTTTGTTTTATTGTATTCCGATGAAGGATACGAATGAGCTTGCCCATAAAATGATTCGGGAATTTGGTTCACTGACGGGCCTGTTTGAGGCGCATCCGAAAGAGATTTGCAAGCGGTGTGAGGTCAGCGAGAATACGGCTATTCTGGTTTCGTTGATCCCGAAGCTTGCCGGGAGGTATTATAAGGGAAAGTTAGGGGCGAGGCCTGTTCTGGGAAATCCGCAAGCGGCCGGGGAATATATTAAGACTCTTTTTGCCGGCAGAACCTATGAGGCTTTTTATGTGATTAGTCTGGATGCTCAGAACAGGGTGAATCATGCCACTTTAGTGCATGAGGGTACAATTAATGAAGCTCCTGTTTACCCTAGATTGATCGTGGAAGCGGCTTTGCGGCATAAAGCTAATACGATTATCGTCGCTCATAATCATCCGGGCGGAAGCCTGCGCCCTTCGAAGGGCGATATTGAAGTGACGAAGACTATAAGGGAAGCTACAGAAGCGATCGCGATTCGCGTGGTTGATCACATTATTGTGGCCGGTGATCAGTTCTTTAGCTTTGCCGATAATGGGTTGTTGTAATGGTTGGATAATTGTATTTAGATATATTCTTTGAGGAGAAGCGTAGGTGGATTTGCGCTTCTATAATGTTGCCATAAATCATTTCACCCGAAGGCTTATCTTTTTGAGTTATGCCAATGCTTCAAATGCGGTGGATATGCTCTGGGATAAAGGCAGTCGGAATTATAGATCATGGGGCAAAAAGGAATTTGTGGATTTGGCTTGCGTCGGGAGCCAAAACGTTATATGACAGTGCGAAGTAGGGGTGTCTTATGAGCCTTTATGAAGAATTAGTTAAAAGAAAAAATACTGGTGAAATGATTAGAGTTGAAGACTTATCTGCTGAAGAATTAACACAACTCTATATTGATGAAGAAATAACTGATAGAATACTTGCAGAGTTGTTTAATGTAAAGCAGTCAAAGATTACTTATCGAAGAAGAAAACTTGGAATAACACTCCGCAATGCATTTATTAATGAATTACTTCTAGGTAAATCAGAAGAAACAAAAGAAATGAATAGGAATACTAAACAGCATATTCTTAATACTGAAAAAATTGATATGATTTCAAAGGCAATAACGCACTTCGTTTTTCGAAATGGTCCGATTGAAAATATGCATGCATATCCGAACAATCAACTTTCAGAGGAAGATATGATGATATTAAATAAATTCATGGTTAATAGATTAGCATATATTTTTACCTTGATAATTGAAGAACGCTGGCTTGAATTTTATTTTTTAATAAAACTTTATTCGATATATGGTCAAAATTGGGATGAAGCTGAACCGGATGACGGAGGTATCAGGAAATTAATAGAAATGATAATAAAGGATGCAAAAGCACATAACACTGTCATATAACATGCAATGAATAAGAATAAATAATAAGTTTGGGGTGTTATATGGATACGGAGATAGAAAAAATAATTATTAAATCGTTCTTTTTAAAAAGATATCATGAAAGGATCCTATTTGAGTTGTCCTCATACAAAAGACGAAGGGACGCTTTGTTTCGGTTATCACATAATTACAATAGTATTCTAAATCCAAAATATATGATAGAAATACCAAAGCCAAATTCAGATTATAATGATATTGAGAAAATGTTGAGAAATCTTGGCGGTGAAGATTTATGCTATGTAATTTCTTTAGAAGACAGTATTGATGGACAGGTAATGCCGTTACGAAATGCTTTACAAAACGCGGTTGGTTACGGGTTACCATCAATAGTATCATCAATACCTGGAAAATTAGCATATTTTGAGGCTGAACAGACGGCTGGCGCACCACCTAGGTTTATTCTTAAAAAGGATTAATGGATATTTTAGGTGAATAGGTCAGGAAAAACATCTTAAGGAGGGGCATATGTCAAAAGTAATTGTTAAGTTTGTTAATACATGCCACCTTAGCAAGCGCCCATATATTGTGGGAAAAAGGATATTTGCAACAAGCTCAGGAAGCTAATTTCTATACGAAAAGCGGACTACTGACCGCCCAAAAAAGTGATGGTTGGATTCAGCTTAACTTCCCGGCCACACCGGCAGAGAAAACGGAGGCCCCTAAAGAACTTAACGAAGCACTGAATGTTAAGCCAATATATATCGGGAAAAATATCTTCGATTTTTTAGTTGAAGTTGATTCGGAAGAAACGGTGAAAAATATCCAGCCGGATTTTACGAAACTTTTGCAGGTACAGACGAGAGGGGTAATTGTTACTGCAAGATCAAGTGAATATGATTTTATCTCACGGTTTTTTGCACCTGAGGTGGGGATATTTGAAGACCCCGTCACGGGTTCTGCCCACTGCTGCCTTGGCCCTTATTGGCAGAAAAAACTCGGAAAAGATAGTTTCACTGCCTATCAAGCATCTCAAAGAGGCGGCGTATTAAAAGTACAGGTGGCTGGCGAAAGAGTATTAATATCGGGGAAGGCAGTTACAGTTCTTGAAGGGGATCTATTATGATGCTGGATTCACGAATATATGTTCTGGTAATTAAGTAAAGGTAGCTCAAGGACGTATACTATTCAAAAAAAATCCATCCCAGTAGTCGCATTCAGTTAGATGGTGGAGATCACTGGGAATATCAACGTTGGTTTGAAAGATTACCGATGTACTTACTTGAGGAACCAAAAAGACAAAAAGTTGTGAAAGCATTACAAGAAGCTTTAGTAATGTTCAATAATGACCATTGAAAAGTAGAAAAAAAGATCAGCAATTATGGAGAGGGGAGATATATTGATTTGGAATTAAAAATAGAAAATGGTGAGTACCCGTTACCATTTATTCAACGTTCAAAAATGAAGTGGCAGTTGCATTTTATTTATTTCATTTTCATAATCGTAGGAATATATCTTGCTTCTATTTTTCTTTGGGGCGACGAGAGAAGTATTGAATCACTCGCATTTGCAATATTTTGTTTAGCATTGGTGATTTACTTATTGTATATTTGGTTGTTCATAGGAGTATTAAAACTGCAATATCTTAAGGTGACTGAAGATAGCATAGAGCTTAAAACAGCATTTGGATGTAGAAAAGCCAATTGGACTGATATATATAATATCCAGGTTTTTACCATAAATGGTGTAACCATTATTGGGTTAATGCTGAAGGAGGATTTAACGAGAAATCGAAAAGAATCTTTTTGGACGAAAATAAATGAGGCCTTTGGAAGTATATGTTCCCTAAATATTCCCTTATCATCTTTTGCTGGTCTGGAAGTTGATACGCTATATTCTACCTTAAAGACCCAGATCAAAAAACATTTTCAGTCTTCAGACTATACCGATGAAAGTATCCCTAAGCAAGAGGAACAGCAAGAAACTAACCGGCCAGACACAAATGTTGTTATTGCTTTGCTGAAAGTTGCTTTATTGGTTTTAATATTAGGAATTGTTTATGGAATTTCCCTTTATTTTTTTGAAGTCAATATCATACTTATACCTGTTTTTGGCCTCATGGGGATTATATATGTCTATGACAAGAATGTAGAGGAAACCAGTATCAATTGGCTGATGCGGTTCCTTCTCGGGTTCTTGTCAGCTTCACAATTTATTATCGCTGAGATAGTACTTATATTCCTTGCCGCCCAAATTCCTTTCAGCTTTGAAAATGTTGTTCAAATAGCTATAGATTACTTACTATACTTAATAGATGAGCCATTTAAACAGTTACCTGTAATTATTATCGGGTTATTTCTTTTTTTGTATGGTACTTTTCACGGGGTAACATTTCGGTTTATGAGAGTCATAAAAAAGATTTTCTTGAAGAGGCGAGATAATTATTATTTTAAAATTGACAATGGTATAGCAGAGATTTATATTAAAGATCCGGCAGATTTTGTTGAAGCCGAGGACAAGTTAATTGCCCAGATCAATGAAGGGTGTCTTATAGAGAAACGTAGGAAAAAGCTAAAAGCATTTTACATACCGAAAGAGGCCGTCGATGCTTTACAAATTACCATTAATCATAGTTACTTAGTAGTACATGGGCAAGAGGAGTATTATAAAATAGACCTTGGAGGTGCAGATTTAATACAACCATATGTATTTCCTTGTATAATGATTTGTAGTCTTGCCAGAGAGGTCGAGCTGGTGAAAATACAAATATGACTTGCCTATAAGGAGGAAACGGATTGAAAATCAAAAGTTTTAGCGAATTAAGTGTGGATGAATTAAGTTTCGGATATATATCTGTTAGATGGGGTTGAACATATTGAAATGCTGTACAAAAGCCCCACAATAAGCAATTAAGCTTTTATACTATATCTAATGAACCAAAAATGTGGAGGTGTTTTATTTTGAAGAAAAAAAATCTTGTGGTAGCATTGTTAATACTTGTGGTAGCAGTCGGATTAGTGTTCTTTATAAATCACAGTTTACAAGATTCAAATGTTGGTGGAACTGGAGCAGATAATACTAATACTGTAGCAGAAAATAATAATGTAGATGAAAATGATTCTGCAGATAATAGCACTCTTGGGACTGCATTTAATATCAAAGAAGAGCATCAGTTGGCGGATGGCAGTAGATTGCTTTATAAATCAGCTGTTGATGATGATTATGAACATCTAATCACCATCGCTTCTGAAAAAGGGGAAAAAGTGATTTGCGATAATCCGTATTGTTCATCTCCGGTAGTATCGCCTGATGGTACCAGGTTTGCCTATATGGATGTTTTGGAATGGGAAGAATTAGGTGAAGTCTATCTGTATGATCTTGCCAAAGGGCAAAGTGAATTAATCATTAAACAAAAGAAGGATATAAAAGACCAATATAAACCCAAGGTGTTATGCTGGCTGGATAATAAACGTTTACTGGCTATAATCGGTTTTGCTTATGGGACGGTAAGCGTAGGGGGAGAATTGTACCTTTACGACATGGAACAAGGGGAACTGAGTTTAGTATTGGAACCGGGAGAACGGGAGGAAATTTGTGGCGTTACAGTCTCTGCGGATGAGGTGGCAATTGAGTATGCCCGGTTCGATGAGGAATGGAATCATGCGACAAGAGAAACAAAAACATACAAGCTGCAAGAGTTCTTAAGCCTCATCACAAAATAGCTGTTCTTATCATAAATTAGGCTCAACGTTGGTATCTGGGTATGAAAAATTTTCACAATGAGTATTTTAGGCGAAAATCGTCTGAGATACTCTATTTTTGTTAAAATGGGTAAAATTGTTACGGAAAATTTAACTAGTAAAACCTGTATCTGTATGGTAAGCGTCAAACAGCCGGCACCTTGACTTAACTCAAGATACCAGCTGACAATCAGCAAAAGTAAATAAGTGATTTACAACAAGTCGGATTTGGGGGTACCGAGCAAATCACAGAGAGCGTTATTCATTATGATCCTGAAATCATCGTCTGAGATATTGTGATTTTCAGCATACTCGTATTGGACATCAACGGTATTGGCAAATTTCCGCGCCAAACGTGCGTTTTCACGTTCCATCGCCGGGAAGTGTTCTATGACATAACCTGAATAATCGAGCACAAAATCATCACGCGATATATCGCCATCCGCGAAGCGCGAAACAAAATCGATCAAAAAAGCAGTATGTTTTCCTACCTTCACTAAAATTCCTCCCATGCGTATTTTTCGGCTTTTGGTCCAGGTGAAAACACCCAATCGGGAATCACCGGGCTGCCCGGTAAAAAATCCTCCGTTTTTGTTATGTAACCGGCTCTTCCGAGATTCGGGGCGTTTACAAAAATCCACTTTAAATATTCAAATGGGTTCAGGCCATTTTCTCTTGCAGACACGATCAGGCTATAGTAGATTGCGCTGGCGTGCGCGCCGTTCGGAGTATTAGAGAAAAGCCAATTTTTACGGCCCATCACAAACGGGCGGATCGTCCTTTCAGCACGATTATTGCTGATTTCAAGCCGTCCGTCAAGCAGATATCGCTCAAGATACTTTCGTTGCGATTCAGCGTAATATATTGCCTTGCCCA
>Ga0116191_1003321_pt1 | contig 11750 bp, 8 predicted proteins | sample AD_UKC111_MetaG_FD_89897 | JGI IMG/M metagenome (GOLD analysis project Ga0116191, IMG submission 89897) | Active sludge microbial communities of municipal wastewater-treating anaerobic digesters from Hong Kong - AD_UKC111_MetaG | ecosystem: Engineered > Bioreactor > Anaerobic > Digestate | place...
ACTCTGAGCTGAAGCTAAGCCGCTCATCATCAGCAGCGTGGTGCAGCCCAGAATAAATCCTACTAATTTAGTAGTATTTTTTCTCTGCATCTTAATCTCCTCATTTCTTTTGATCATCTGACCTATGTAGCTTTAGTGTTGTCTAATTGATTCTATCCGCCCATCTAAATATTCTGGCTGAAATCAGCCGGACGGTTAAACCAATAACAATTTTTATCACGACCGACGACTAATGTCCAGATTTCCGGCCGGTCAGCGGCGGCCGCTTCTATTTCCTTAAGGTCCATGACCATAAAAGCCGTGGAAAGACCATCAGATAGAGCCGGCGAGGGATGCGACACCCAGACGGCTAACTGCCTGGACAGGGCCTGCCGTCGGCGCGGATCATAAATATGCTCGCCTTTAACTTCATGTCCGGAGCCGCTCAGGGCTCTGTCTTTAAGGTTTACCCGGCCGGGCTTTAGAAAATCAAAGCCACCGCCGACAGTTACCGGCCAGGCTTCTTTTCCGCGGGCCAGAACTGTGCTTTGACCGGCATTGGCCAGAAAGCTGTCTATTTCCCAGCTGGAAAGGTGGGCGGCCGCCGCCTCCAGAGCATAGCCTTTGCCAATGGCTCCGAGATCCAGATCAAGCCCGTAAGTACTTTCTTCCAGCCTCAGGGCCAGATACTGGCTTTGAGTTTCAATGAGCTCGAGCGGAAAAAGTTCAGCCCAGGGATCCTGTTCAAGCTGCTGCTTTTGTTGCGATCGGATTATGCTTTTCGATTTGCTCACTGCGCGGTTAATTTTATCATCCTGACTATCGCCACTTCTGGCCGAATTGAGTGTCCCATCCGTGCTTTTATTCGATCCGCCTCCACCAGCCACCTGTTTATTTTTTATGGCTCGAAAGTTGATATTAAAGGCTCCGCCCGTCTCAACCATCAGCTCAAAACTCATTTTTAGACACTCATAGGTTTCAACCCCGATGGGCAGTGGTTCGCCCACTTTCAAGCGATTAATCATGGAGATTTCACTTCCGGGATCAAAGCGGCTGAAAAGTCTCTCCAGCCGGTCGATTTCTTTAAAAAAAGCCTGAGCGGCGCTGCGGGCATAGATTTCTTTTTCCCCGGCAACGAGCAGTTCAAAAAAAGTGCTCATGGCCTCATGGGAGAAACGATGAATCGGAAGCTCGCTCAACTTTTTTACCCGGCCTGCCCCGGTTTGACAATAATAATGTCGAGAACCAGCATGGCGGCCAGAATCGAAACAACAGCACTCCAGCGATGGAGATTGAAAAATAAGATTTGAGCCGGAAAGTTAAAATAGGGCAGCATCGAGCCGAGGGTGGATAAAATTAAAAAGAAGCCAGCCAGGACAAACAGCCAGAAACTCGCCGCCTGAAAATAAATCCGCGGAAAATAGCGGTTTAAAACCAAACAATAAAAGCCTCTGCCCTCACCGGACATTTCTTTAGAGCTCTCGCCACCGGAGAGAGGCAGATAAACCCTGGCCCGGAGAAAAAGAACAGCCATCAGGCACACGGCGAAAAGTCCCCCACAGGCCACATGAAGAAGAAGCGGAAAACCAAAAAGTCCGCGCGAAATAAACCAGGCAAAGAAAAGGCCGCTCAAACTCAGATAAAGATAGCTTAAAGCCAGGGCATAAAAGATCCAGACTGTCCAGCCACGATAATTTTTCTGTCCCCAGCTGATGAAATAATCGAGCGATTTATCCCAGCGGCTGAGTTTTAGATATGATTTTCCCCAGCTGCCAAGCCAGTTAAAATAGCCCTTCAGAGTCTCAGCCGAAAGTTTTTTCTGGTCTTCTTTTAGATGATTTAGATAGCGGCCAAAAGTTAACCTCAGTCCGAGAGCAACGATTAATAAAAAACTGCCGATTCCAAACAGCATCCGCTATCTCCTGTTTTCCTTTTGAGCCGCTTCATCTGCAATTTTAGAAACTTTGCCAGTAACTCGGAGAATAACTACCGCCAAAATCAACCCGATAACCAGCAAACAGCCAGCCAGAACCAGTTTGAGGGCCGGCCTGACAGCAAAAGTCAGCCCAAAAATCCACTGGAAAAACGAGCCTGTTTTCATCAGATCAGAACTGAGTCTCTCCTCTCTCACCCTGGTTTTAAGGGGGCCTGGAGCCTCAATTTTCCCGAAGAAAACTTTTGAGTTAAGACTGTGGCAATCGGTGCAACTGTTTTTGCCCAGGGCCTGCTGGGCCGGACGGACATTGTGCGCCAGCGGCCAGGAAACTGCTCTGGCAGCCGGATGCTGGCCTGCTTTGAGTTTCCCATCTTTATCCAGGCTAAAAACCTGGCCGGAAGCAACGTAAGAGAATTCTCGGGCAGGATTGGTCTCACTCAATCTCTTCAGCCCGAGGGTAATCTGTTCCTCCGTCAGGAGCTCTCGGCTATCACCCAGCTCGGCGAGTGTTCTCAGCCAGAAGTCATCAAAGAGTGGCCTGACGATATTATCTTCAAGCCAGCCAGGTGCGGGCAGAACAGCCTCGCCTTCTTTCCCTTCTTTTACTTCTTTCTGTTCTATTTCCTCTTTTTGGAGATACCCTTCCTCCAGCCTGTAAATGACTTTTTCCACAACCAGCGCTGGCTCTTTAGCCGGTTTCTGCAGCTTCAAAGCATTGAGGACATTGAGAATTCTGTCTTCCATTTCGGCCGTGGCTTCATCCGGATTAAAAGCCGGGAGCAGAAGCTTGACCTCACTACCTTTTTTCTGCATCAGCAGAAATTTGTCTTCATCTGCCTTTTTACTGAGCTTAACGCGGTGAACATCGAGACTGCCGTCCGCATTTGGTTCAAACAAAAAATTGGAAATAAGAACCGCCGGATCAAAACCTTCCTCAGCCAGCGGATAGAGACAGTTGAGCAGGCTGGCCACCGTTTCTTTGACCTCAAAAATGCCGGGTGAAGTTTCTAAAACTGTCTGAGTTGCTACTGGCACCAGCTCTTTCCCTTTTTTTTCTGCCCAGAAAGCAGGCCACATCATCCGCTCGGGATAAATTTTATCATCCTTTTCCCTGACGAAAACCGGCTCAATGATCAGTGGATAATCAGCCGTCCAGTTCGCCTTGCCAAAGATCCCTAAGCGATTGGCTCTTGAGGTATAAATTTCCTGAGGCTCTTTTTCCGGCATTAACCCTGAATGGCAGACAGTGCAGGCTAAGCGCTCAAAATGAACTTTGGGAATGCCACGATGAGCTGGACGCGGTGCGCCCAGAAAGCCAGCATAACCTTCGCCGCCTTTTTCGGGTTTTTCCCCCAGATGGCAGCCGGCACAGGTCAGGCTATCCTGCTTGATGCCCGGAATGGTGGTCTTTTCACTCTGGAAACCTCTGACCATCTGGTGGCTTAAATCATTCCGGTGACAATCAACGCATTTTACGCCGGGCAGGGCATGGACATCCCGCTCGACCGCCGCCTTCGTCTCTGCCTTTCTGGCCGTGACTGAATGGCAGGCCAAACAGCGGCTATCGTCAGGCTGATAGTTTAAATCAAGCAGGGCATTGTTCTGGCTGTCAAATAAATTCTGGTTATATTTGACTTCAGGCACCACCGCCCATTCGTGGTCATCAGGATTAGGGCCATCTATGATATCCCAGGTCGAAGGCAGGCGTGAAGCCATGCCTTTCACCTCGCCCAGACCGGAGGCCGCCGTCGCTGCCCAGCGGAAATTCTCGCGCATGACCTGCTTGACCCATTCGCTGTGATCCTGAAGGGGCGACGCATTATGGCAGCCAAAGCAATTTATTTCCAGCCGTCCCGAAACACTCCAGCGCGAATCGGCTGTGACCTCTTTCTCACCCGGTTCACCCGGCCCACCGCCATTAAGATTACGGCCGAAAAGACTGACCAATTGCCAGTCGCTCAAGCCAATCTGCTCTGGTTTCCATAGCCCGGGGAAATTAGCGTAGGAAATGGGAAGCTGGACACCTGTCTTGTCATCAACCAGCACCCAGGGCTCTGACGGACGGTCAACTGCCGGCCGCTTCTTCAGGTTAAAATGCAGCCCCTGACTTATGGTTTCATATTCATGACAGGGAGCACAGGAGTAGCGCGTCGACAGAGGCCAAGCCGATGGCACAGCCGGCACAATCTGCTCATTGAACTCATCCATCAACGGCACCCGGTGAAGTGGCGAAATCTGGCTCCGCGTCCAGGGTGTCTGTTTTGCTTCCTCTTCCAGGGTAATTTTCTCGATTATTCCTTTTTTCTCGACATTTCGTTTTTGAGTCTTCGTCTTTTCTGATTCTATTTTTTCTGCTTCGGTTTTTTCCTGCGGTCTTTTATCGTCTTTAGCCGCCAGCCTCGAGGAGATCTGGAGTGTAACGAAGATAAAAAGGAAAGAACAAACGGCATAGATAATTACCTGGCAGAGCTTTTTCCGGGTTAGCCTCCTGGCCGGGCTTTGTTCTGGCTTCAGGCTTGAGCGCTTCATGTTTTATTTTTAGCTTTTTTTATTCTGACTTTTCTATTTTTTTTATCTTTTTATGGCCTTAAGTCCTTCTGCCTTCATGGATTTCATGACCTTCAGGCTTTGAAATCTTCCGACCTGAATTTAAGATAAGCGCGGCTTCTGACCGCTTCATTGACTTTAAGCACCGCTACCGCTGACTCATAGGCCAGCTCGGCCGGGCAGTTAAGCGGAACTCCTCGCCGGATGGCCTCAAAAAAGTTTTCAAGGTGTGGCTGATGGGCCGGTTTGGCCAGCTCAATGGGCAGTGGCCAGCGGCCAGCTTCAGCCGTGACGCGCACATCAACAAAAACATTTTTGGTCTGGACTTTTTGAATGGGCGGTGCTTCCGACCTAATCAGCCCTTCCCGCACTAACGGTGCCCAATCCGGGGCATGAGCCTCGCGATAGGCCCAGTCTCCTCTTTGAGGCACCTCTGAAATGACGAGCGAACCGTTATCGCCCATAAAAGTCTCGTAAAAACCTCCATGCGAGGTCGTGGTCTGAACCTGATAAAAAGCCCGGGCGGCACCGGCTGGAGTCTCATATTCATAAATGACCATCACGTTATCATACCATTCGCGTTGGGGATAATAGTCAATTCCTCCCGAAGCCACCACCGATTTCGGGTTGGCTTTGAACACCCAGCTAAAGAGGTCAATCTGATGCGAGCCCAGATCAACAATTGGTCCACCACCATATTTTTTAAACCAGCGCCAGTTCCTGAATTCTTCCATTGAATTGTAACCGTAGCGGTGGAGGATTTCGGAAGGAATGGTATATTTTTTAGGCCAGCTCAGCATCTCGGCCTTAGCCCGGTTCCATTGAGCATAACCGATCATCACCCGGCCAATGAGCTGTCTTTCATGGAGAAGTTTGTCTATGGCATGAATATAACGGGGATTAGAGCGGCGCTGATGGCCGATCTGAAGTAACCGGCCGGTTCGCCGGGCTGTCTCGACCATGGTGCGGGCTTGGTCCAGGCTATTGGACATCTCTTTTTCACAGTACACCGGGAGGCCATGATTAAGACAGGCATTTGCCTGTTCGGCATGAACCCAGTCGGGCGTGGCAATAATGACCGCATCCAGGTCTTTCTCGCTGTTTAGAAGCTGCTTATAATCCTCATAAACGTGCGGTGTCTGGCCATATTTTTTTAGATAACCGGAAGCATAATCGCGGCTGTATTCCCAGATATCGGCCAGAGCGGCAATTTTTATCCCGGGAATGCGGAGGCAGCAATCAAGAAGAACCCGGCCCTGTTCACCGGCCCCGATAAGCGCTACCCGCAGCTCATCGGAAGGCATGGTCGTCCGGCCCTGGCCGGCAGCAGTGAGGAGAAACGTCCGCCCGAAAAGTTTGCCGGTAGTCATGGCCAGACCGACACCAGCCGCGGTGGTTTTTAGAAAATCGCGCCGGGAGAAACCATCTTTCTTATCGCTGTCTTCCATGTTAATCTCTTTTTTCTTCAGTCATTTATTTTACTATTTTTTACCTGTTTCCCGGCCAGAATGCAAACTATTTTTAAGAGCTATCTTCAGGGCATTTTGGTGAGCAGGCGCGTTGAACCAGGCCTGAACGCCCAAGCTGATGGAGCTATCTTGTTAAACATAATTCAGGTTTGAGCGGGTTTTAGCCGGGCAGCCCGACGTGGCATCAGTTCTACTTTTTCATATGGCTGTCAAAAGCCACCTCCGAGGGCTTAAAATCAAGCCCGCGGACAAACTCCAGGGCTTCTTTAGCTCCAAATTCCCTGTCCATGCCATTATCTTCCCACTCGACCGAGAGAGGACCCTCATAGCCAATGGCATTGAGTTCTCTGATAATTGATTCAAAATCAACATCTCCATGACCGAGAGAGCGGAAATTCCAGCCCCGCCGTAGGTCTCCAAAGGGCAGATGCGACCCGAGGACAGAGGCTTTGCCGTCAAGCGTTAGAGCCACGTCCTTGAGATGGACATGATAAATCCGGTCAGGAAATTCCCGGATAAAAAGATGAGGCGTCATTCCCTGCCAGAGAAGATGACTGGGATCAAAGTTAAAGCCAAGTGTTGGCCGGTAATCAAAAACTTCGAGCAGCCGTTTGGCGGTATAAAAATCAAAGGCGATTTCAGTCGGATGAACTTCCAGGGCAAATTTCACCTGGCAGCGGTCAAATTCATCAAAAATTGGTGTCCACAGTTCTTTTATCTGCTGGAAGCCTTTCTCCACCAGTTCCTCACTCGTGGCCGGAAACGAATACCAGAACTTCCAGATGGGTGAACCCATAAAGCCATTGACCACATAGCAGCCCAGGTTTTTAGCCGCCCGGGCGGTGAGCTTCATTTCTTCAATCGCCCAGCGCCGGATTTCATCCGGTTTGCCCTTCACCTCGGCCGGAGCAAAATCATCAAGACGCAGGTCATAGAGGTCACCGACACACTGGCCGGCTAAGTGAGCCCCGAGAGCCAGGCATTGTAAGCGATATTTAGCTAAAATTTCTTTTTTCCTGGCCAGATAGCCAGGATCTTCGGCTGCCTTTTTAACTTCCAGATGATCTCCCCAGGTAGCAATTTCCAGCCCATCATAGCCCCAGGAGCTGGCTTTTTCACAGACGGCTTCAAAGGGAAGATCAGCCCATTGTCCGGTAAATAAGGTTATTGGTCTTGCCATTTTTTCTCCTCCCGAGAATTAAGATTATTATTTATTTTTTATTGCTTAATTATTGTTGCGTCGCCGTTATGGCCAAATATAGCTTCGAGGCTCTTCGGCAGGTAAAGCCAAACGGATCATTTGATCTTAGCCTTATCGTGGTCCTTTAGTAGCCACAGCCATTTTTCAGCTCTCGACCCCCGCTACAACCTTCTTCGCTCAAACTCTACTCTGGTTCGCCTAAAATCTTACCCAGATTGCTCCCTTTTCTGAGCTTTCCACGCACTTTTCTATAAACTTTACCCCGCGCACTCCTTCTTCTACCTGCGGGAAATCAAGATCATCGGCCGTAAGCTCCTGACCGTGGAGCTTCTTGTCGAGGGCGGTCAGGAAGGTTGAATAGATGTTGGCAAAAGCTTCAAAGTAACCTTCATTATGGCCGGAGGGAATACGCGACAGCGACTGAGCTCGCGGGCACATCGGGTCACGCCCCCGGGAAAGATAAGCCACCGGCCGGTCAAGGTAAGAAATCTTAGCGTGGTTTGGATCTTCCTGATACCATTCCACCGCGCCTCTGGTTCCATAGATTCTAACTCTGAAGCCATTATCATGGCCGATAGCAATCTGCGAACACCAGTAGAGTCCGGTGGCTCCGCCTTTGAAGTTAATCATAATCGAGGCATTATCATCGAGCGGCCGTCCTTCACCAAAATGGTCAAGCCGGGCACAGAGTGCTTCTATTTCCAGTCCGGTCAGGTAAGAAACCATGTGTTCAAGGTGCGTCCCAATATCGCCGACGCAATTGGAAATCCCGGCGCGGGCCGGATCTGTCCGCCAGGCCGCCTGCCTCTGGCCAGTTTTTTCTACCAGGGTGGCCAGCCATTCTTGCGGGTACTCACCGGCCACAAAACGGATGGTGCCTAACTCGCCCTGTGAAATCAGCCAGCGCAGATGTTTGATGATTGGAAAACCGGAATAAGTATAGGTGACGCAGAAAAGCAGGCCTTTCTGGCGAGCCAGATCAGCCAGTTCTTGAGCCAGCGAGCTGCTGGTGGCTAAAGGCTTGTCACAGACTACCGGAAATCCAAGTTCGAGAGCCTGGCGGGCGATCGGATAATGCGAATCATTGGGAGTGACAATGACGATAAAATCAGGCCGGTCCGGATGACGGGCTTCAGCTTTGAGCAGTTCATCATAGTTCCGATAAAGGCGGCTTTTATCCAGCCTGATTGTTTCCCCCGTTTTGAGGGTATCCTCGTAATTTCGGGAAAAGCAGCCGGCGACCAGGCGGGCTTTGCCATCCATAGCTATGGCTTTCCGGTGGACATCGCCGATAAAAGAGCCTGTCCCGCCACCAATCATGGCGTATTTTAGCTGAGGGATCTGGCTTAAGCTCTCCTTCTGCCCTTCAATCATTTTAAAGCTCCTTAAATTCCTTAAATTAATCAGACTTCAATTCTTATCTTATTTAACTCCCGCCCGTTTTTCAAAGAGAAATTATTGGGGAGGCAAGGTGGAGCAACATTGAGCATTTTTTAATCTACACCCAATTTGCATATCTATGAAAAGGCCTCGTGGCTATTATTTGAAAAAGATATATAATTGAAGCGGTTTGAGGCGTATTTATAAAAGAGGGTTAGCAGAAAGCACTATAAGGATTTGACAGATGGTATCTCTGCAGCTGGACCAGTCCTGCACTCTTAAAGACCCAGGGACGTGTTAATTTTTTGTAAAAAAATGGGGCAACAAATGAGATTTAAAAGAAAAGCTTTTATCATCGTCTTTTTAATCTTGTCGGGTTTTGTCTCTGCTTATGTCTTTGGAGCCGAGGCTGACCTAAGAGACCTTTATGCCAAGGGGAAGATACGATTCATAAAGGAATACGAAATTTCAGATAAGTCTTTACCTCAAGGTCAATTTTTGCAGAATCCGCGCAGTGTAGCCTTAGATGGCGATGGCAATATTTATGTCTGCGATGCTGGTGCCAGCCATATAAAAAAATTTAACTCCAAAGGCGAGTTGGCAGGAACAATCGGCAGGGAGGGGTCAGGTCCTGGCGAACTGTCCTTAGCTGAGTTTATCGAGGTCGTGCAGGACCGTCTGGTCATCTGGGAGTGGGGAAATAGACGGTTATCAGTCTTTAATCTTAAAGGAGAGTTCTTAAAAGCCACCAGGCTTTCTGATGAGGATGTGTTGCCTTGGAAAATAAGAGGACTTCCTAATGGCCAGATCGTTATCGAAAAAGAAAAAACTGATTTCAATAATTTAGAGTTTCCTCAGGAATGCCGGATTGATTTATATTCCTCTGATCTCCAATTCATAAAAACAATCTACTCACGGAAACTTTATGTGGCAAAACCCATCTTTAAGCCAAGAGTTAATGTTTCCCAACCTTTTAATCCCAGGGTCCATTGGGATGTTTCACCAGAAGGTAGAATTATTATTGGCTTTTCAGAAAATTATGAAATAGAAGTTTTTGACCCTGCAGATGGAAAAATTTTCTCTTTTTCTCACCAATATGTTCCTGTCAAAGTCAATCAAGAAGATAAGAACAGACATTTTTCAATATATATGGTTAAAGAATTCAATCCAGATGGAACTACGAAGATTAGAAAGGGAGCTCCTGATTACATAAAGGATAATACCGGCTTCCCGAAACTAAAGCCTGCTTTTAAGAATATCTGCGTTGATGGTGAGGGAAATATCTGGGTCCAGCCTTATAATGAAAACAGGGATGAGGAGGATAGATACTTTGATGCCTTTGATAGGGAAGGTAAGTTTTTGAATCACGTCGAGATAGTGGGTCAGCCTGTTTTCTCTTACTGGAACTCAAGGTTTTATCATGATTATTTCTGGCAGATTGAGACCGATGAGGATGGCTATTACCATGTGGTAAGATACCGAATATCAAATTGAGGAGAGCAATAATATGGCTTTAGTCTGTTAATCTTATATCGCCAAATTACCTGATAGCCATTCTTAGTTTCCTCAGTAGTATAAAGACAGCTTTTGCCCGGCTTTTTGGACTTACCTGGCAGTGGATGTTTGCTATATACTTTGCTTCGAATCAAAGAGAGCACAGGAATAACCTAGCTGGTCAAAAAGAAGGCTAACTGCTTCGACTCTGGGACAAACGACCTCATAAAGCTCCCCTGATTTATACTGATTATCCTGTTCGACTTCATGAGCAACCGCCTACCGAAATTGACTTTCTTCCCAGCCAGGACTTAACAATCTGAAATCTGGACGTTTATCAATCGATCTTACTTATTTTTACCATCCAGGCATTCTGTTCGGGATCTTAGCTCAGCTGGTAGAGTCAGAGCCGGCTCAGGCAGCTAACTAAGATGAATAAACTGAGAGTTTACGATGCCCAGATCCAGAGCTAAACTTGTCTTGATTGATTCAGGAAGGGCTGAGAAAATGAGATTGATTTTGTCGTCTTTAAAATGCTAAATTATAAACAAAGGCAAAAAGCCATCCCTTGAGGAGGGCCCTGTTATGTATAAATCGATAAAGATCAACAACTTCCGTTGCTTTGAAAACTTTTCAATTGACAAGCTCGGCCGCCTGAATCTTATTGTTGGAAGAAATAATGTGGGGAAAACAGCCTTGCTTGAAGCTATCTTTTTACATTGTGGAGCTTATAATCCTGAATTAGCTCTCAGAGTTAATGCCTTCAGGGGAATAGAATCAGTTAAAGTTGAATTTGCTTACTGGACAGAAACCCCCTGGGATTCATTATTTTATAACTTTGATTCAACCAGAACCATAGAAATCACCGGGGAAAATTCTGTTTCAGGAACAAAGAAACTAAAAATTAAAATCCCAAGACAACCTGGCGAGCTTAAAAAGATTCATTATGCCTTAAACCAGCACCAGACACAGACCAAAGAAGAGCCAGATGTCTATAAGCTTGTCCCCTCGCCAGCAGAAATGGCTAAGGTTCTGGAGTTCACTTTTGAACAGAAAAACGCTTCCGTGACTTCATATATGATTCTGGATCAAAAGGGAGCGAGAATCGAGCCTTTCCCGCAGCCGCCTCCATTTCCAGCCTATTTTCTGGCCTCAAAAATTAAGATCCCTTTCAAGGAAGCGGCTGAGGATTTTGGTCAGTTAGAAATAAAAGGACAGCTGGAGATTTTACTTGATACTCTGAGAATAATTGAGCCAAGGTTAAAAAGAGTGTTTGTCCTTGTTCAGGGAGGAGAACCTATTCTGCATGGAGATCTGGGGACAGGCCGCCCGATCCCGCTACCCCTGATGGGAGAGGGGATGGTTAAGCTGGCTAATATCATTCCCAAATTAGGCCGTGCCTCTAATGGTGTGATTCTTATAGATGAAATCGATAACGGCCTTCATTATTCGGTATTGGAAAAGGTCTGGGAAGTGATAGCTAAAGCGGCCAGGATGTTTGAAACTCAGGTCTTTGCCACCACCCACAGTATGGACTGCATAGTGGCCGCTCATGAAGCTTTTTCAAATTCAAAACTTTATGATTTCAGACTTCATCGTCTGGTGCGAGATAAGGAAACTATTAAAACAGTAACTTATGATAAAAAAACACTGGGCATTGCCATAACTTCAGATTTGGAAGTTCGCTGATTAGCCAGTAAAGAGTCAATTTGAGACGGTGGTTGTCATGCCTGATCATGGTCAG
>Ga0116191_1003328_pt1 | contig 11739 bp, 7 predicted proteins | sample AD_UKC111_MetaG_FD_89897 | JGI IMG/M metagenome (GOLD analysis project Ga0116191, IMG submission 89897) | Active sludge microbial communities of municipal wastewater-treating anaerobic digesters from Hong Kong - AD_UKC111_MetaG | ecosystem: Engineered > Bioreactor > Anaerobic > Digestate | place...
CTCACAAGTCGATTTCACACCATCAATCGGTTCGGGTAGCCCGAGCCTATGGCGTAGGGTCTCTTCAATCTCAACACTCGGCGGCCGGTTGTTATAAGCCCGTTCGAAGTTCAGGCTGGCGTCCAGATGTTCTCTACCGCCACCGTTCACACGCGGGTACTTTGAACAAGCGGTCGCGCACTGAGGTGCCGTTGCCTCTGGGACCCGGTCGAAGTAGCCGGGCCTTTCGCGGCGAAGCAGGTGCGACAGTAGCATCAGCCCGAGAATCGCCACGCAGAGTTTAGGATGTCTGGCGCGGAGAACCCAGATGTGCGCCACGATCAGGCCGAAGACCGCGCACGACTCCCGAAAGGCGAGAGTGCAATTCACGGTCGCTCAAAAGAACATATGCTTCGTCCAATCCACCAGCATGTGCAATGCGCTGGAGGAGAGGACCGTCGAGGATTTCTGGAAAACTTTGCCGTAGGCGATGCCGGCGATGGTCGCCAGGATCATATAGCGCCAGTTTGGCAGAGGTTGCGGGCCGTTATTCAAATGCGCGCAGCCGAACAGAAGACTCGCGGCTAGAAGCGTGCGAATGTTGTCGCCGAACCGCAGCGCCATCCAGTTCTGGATGAGCGAGCGGAACAGGATCTCTTCCGGCAGCGCGGTTCCCGAAAAAATCAGGCCGGCCGCGGCCGCCATGCGGGCGGCCGTCTGGACCGGGAGATGCGGCGGTGGGATGAACCCGAGCATCAGCCCCACAACCATGAGGACTGGCGCTGATATGGCAAAACCAGCCAGTGGCAGCCAGAAATCGAGCTTCCGGCAGGGTAGGCTGTATTTCAATCCGGGCCAGGAACGGAAACCAAGGAACAACAGGAGGCCGAGAAGTACGGCTATGCCGTACGCCACGCTGTGGAGAAATCCTTGCGCCGCTCGTGGGACCAGGCCGGCGCCTGCGGAAAACTCGAGCGGCAGCCAAAGCAGCAGAATGGTCGCGAAATCGAGCAAGGTGGTACGTTGGACGGGCCCCGGGCCTTGCGCCCACGCGCACAGAACCGGAACCGCCGTGTAAGCCAAAATCGCGAGACTCAGGGGGACGCTGAAGGCGAAAGTAACCCACGACGCGCAACTGAAAACGGCGGTAAGTAGGACCGGGGAAGCCCAGATCAAGATAGGCCGCCGGCGCAGTGCGCTTCGCACCCGGCTCTGGAGACCCGGCGCGAAAAGGGCAACCACGGCGCCGAGCAAGAGAATAAGAATGACTAGCTGCCCCATAAGCCTATTGCACCACTTGCCAGGCTCGATTTGCGGCATCAGCGGCCGAAGTCCGTTCCGCCACGTTCATGCCAGGATCGGCCTGCCACGGCTGGTCCTGGTTTTCAGTCCAGACCCAACGCCCGTCTACCCGCATTGGTCAGCCGGTTCGAAGTCCAGGCCGGGGTCCAGACGTTCTCCACCACGACTTTGCGCACGCCGGGTACTTTGAGCAGGCGGTCGCGCACCGGAGTACTGTTGCCTCCGGAGCCCCAGGCGAAGTAGCCGGGGCGCGAGCGGCCGCGGTTCGGCATGGTCATCACCACGTGCACCACGTCACCACGCACACGTATGTCGCGGATCAGGCCGAGATCCACCATGCTCACGTTCGCAGTGTAGATTTGCTCGTCCTTGCAGTCGTTGAGCGCCTGCCACAACACGCGCTTGCTCACCGGACTGTCGCCCGCTTCACCCGGGCGCGCCAGCGTTCCGCTCGCTGCAGTAGCCGTGACGGACACGCGTCCCGGCGCGGCCACTAGCGGCTGCAGCAAGCGGTTGCGCCAGCCTTCCACGGCGGCGGCCCCATTGGTCTCCGGGTACGGCGCCACCAGGTAGGCGTTCTTCTGCCGCAACACGCCGCCGGCGGGAAGGCGCGCGTTCTGGAACAGCGCGCGGCTCCACACCGGCCCGTGCCAGCGGTAGTGCAGTATCGGCGCGCCGGTGTGCGTGAGTCCCGTCATGCCTTCGGCTTCGTGCTTCAGGAACAGGCCGATGAACGCATCGCGGCTCACGCGGTTGAAGTAACCCACTGCCCATAGATCGTTCTCCGTGCCCTTGTCCACCGGCCCCGTGCGCAGCTTGCCGTCCGCGCCCATCCAGACCGTGTCCGTGAACGAGTAGCCCGAAAAGACCCACTCGTCGTCGCGCAGGTAGGTGATCTCCAGGTCCTTGATCACCTGCATCGAGCCTTCCTTGATGAAGTAGGGCGCGCCCGCATAGAAGCGGTACTCGACGAACATGTGAATGCGGCTGGGCGTGAACAGAGGATGGAGCGGCGAGTGTGGGAAGCCCCAGCGGCGCACGGTCACGCAAAGCGGGCCGCGGATGACTTCATAGTCCGGGCACTGGGCCCAGTTGGTGATGCGGAACTTCTGGAAGTTGTTCGAGCCGACGTAGTCGTGCGCCCAGTCGATGCCGGGTGGCTCGCCGTGCCCTTCGCCTCCGGAGAAGAACTCCATGCCGTGCTCGCGTTTCAGCTTCAACCGCTCGAGTTGGCCCATCTGACGCGATAGCGACGCAATGTAGTAGTCGTTTTCGATGTCGAGCCCGTAGCCTTCGCCCGCCGTAGTGAGGTCCGAAGGGTAGGATGGCAGCTCGGCGTCCGGGTTGCCGAAGAAGACGAGCCAGGTGCTACGCGAGCGTGGCGGCATGTCGGCCAGGAACAGGGCGCGACAGTAACGCACTGCGCCGCGGCGCACCTCTTCTGACACCTGGCACGGCACTTCCTGAAGAGCGCCCGCTGGTTCCACCACTCGCGCCACGCGGATCTCGCGTTCGAGCGAATCGCATTGATCCGCCCGAAACGCCAGGCATACTTCCACCGGCTCATTCTGACGCATCAGCCCGCCGGTCTCATCGACTGACAGCGTCTTGTAGTACTTCCACCCGCGCGCCCAAGTTCGCCAGGCCGCCGGCAATTCGGCCACAGCACCGAAAGCATCGGCGCCGATGACGGGCGCGCCAGGCGGGGCGTTCTCCTGCTCTTCAAAGAGCAGTGTCTCCTTCACGGACGCCGCTAGCGCGCGGGCTAGGCGGTAATCGCGCTCGCGCACCGCCTCAACCAGCAGGCGAGTCTTCTCTTCGATCGAATCCGTGCGGTCGGCGTAGCGCGTCTCCTTGAGCGCGCGGGTTTCCCCCGCGGCCGCCGGCAAAGCGCCTGCCAGCGCCGCCGTCTTCAGGAAGCCACGGCGGCCGGTGGTCCCATGCTTGTCCATGTGCCTCTCATTCCGGGAATTGGTATCCCGTCACCATCCACACTTGCGGTTTGCCGTCCACGTCGGAATTGAAGAACGCCATCCGTGCGTCCGGCGAGAAGAACGGATGCGGGTGCATCGGTTGGTCTATCCCTGAGGTGCGCGTGTCGAGCAGGTAGCGCAGCCTCAGAACCGGGTTCTCCACGCCGGTCAGGCTTCCGATCACCAGGGTGATCCTCTTTTTCTTGGTCACCGGATGGACGGCGTTGGTGTCGGAAACTACCTTCATGCCGGAGTCGTCCACGCTGAAGTGCCAGAACTCGGGGTTATCGATGTCGCGCGTAACGTCGCAGGAGCGGCCCCCGGCGATGCGGCTGCCTGTGTGAGACGTCGCCTCGCTCGTGGCAATGGGAAACCCTTCGAGGATCCTCTTCTTCCCGCGTGGGATGCTCATGGCGCTCAACACGCTCGTCATGCGCCCGCGCCACTGCTGATGGCCCTGCACGTACTCCCGGCCGTCGCGCCCGATGGGGATGTCGCGCCAGTTGGTGCCGTCATCGCGCATGACGTGCAGGTCCGCCCCGTCTCCGCCCACCAGCTTCAGGGTCTTTCCGGATGCGTCCACTACCGAGCCGTGGTTGTGCTGGATCAGAATGTCGTGCGAGCGCTCCGGATCGTGTGAGCGGCAGTACTGCGCGTGCATGTTGTTGTAATCGGCGCCCAGGGGGAAGACGCGCACTGAAGGCCGGTCGAGCTGGAACACCAGCAGGCCGAAGGGCGCTCCCGCCGTCTTGCCGTCACCGAGGAAACAACTGGTGGCCAGGCGCCTGCCGTCAGAGGAAAGCGTGGTCAGAGAATAGAGCCGCGACGGCCGGTAATTGGTCCCCGGCAGCTTGTCCTTTATCGTAAGCAGCACTTTCTGGCGATAGTTCTTGAGCGATAGCCGCTTAAGCACCAGTGCCGCTCCCGTGCGCTCTGGGTCATCCACGATGTAATACATCCACTTGCCGTCCGGGCTGACCGACGCGCCTTTGGCCCCGCGCTCGTCGGTGAGCTGGCGCAGCGCGAACCCGCCGGCGATGTCGCACAGCCAGTAGTTCCGTTCGCGGATGAAGACGAACCGCCGGGAATCTGGCGAGAAAACGGGGGCTTCGGTGTAGACGTTCCAGCTTGCCAAATTCGGATTAGTGGTGATCTGGACCACCCGAAGCCCGCGCGGCGATTTCTCATCGAGCATGTCCGGACGCTCGCGGCTCTCGCGCAACGGTGCTGCTCTGAGAGGTAGAGCCACAAGCGGGAACAGTTGCCTGCGGGTCAAGGTGTACACTGTCTGAGACTACACCAAGGAGGGCGACATGGGCGACTCGAAGTATTCGGTTAGTCGTAGGGGATTTCTGGACGCCGTTGCAGGGACAGCGGCGTTGACCAAAGTGGGCGTTACCACTCCTCCGGTCCGTAGCGCGCTGCTGCCAGGCAAGCCGCTGCGCGTCAAGCCGATCTTCGCGTGGGCGCTCAACGTGAAGCGGGAACTGACCAGTTGGCGCGGCTACGGCGGCCTTACTACGCGGGCTGAGGTGGACCAGGAGGCGCGCCGCATTGAAGCGGATTGCCGGAAGCTGGCGGAAGCGGCGGAGTTCCCCATCGAGATGCTGCCCCTCGCGATGGTCAACGGCACGGACGAAGCGGCCGCTGCCGCCGACAGCGACGCCGATGTGCTTCTGGTCTACGCCTCCGCCGGCCCCACGAAGTGGTTCGAGATCCTGGCGGCATCGGCCAAGCCGAACGTCATGTTCTTGCGGCAGAATTCCGGCCCCTTCTATCTGTATTACGAAATCGCCGATTTCCGCTTCCTGCGCAAGAGCGAGGAAAGGCCGCGCGAAGCGAACATGGACGCCGACGACGTTGTGGTGGACGACTACGGCGACGTCCTCTGGCGGCTGCGCGCGCTCTACGGCCTGAAGAACGCGCGCGGCACCCGCTCATTGGCGATCGGCGGGCTGAGGTCTTACAGCGTGCCGGGTCAGAAGTTGGGGCCGGCGCACGTGAGAGACGCCTGGGGCTACGGGCTGGTCACGGTAAGCGACGAGGAAGTAGATCGTCGAATTGCCGCGGCGCGCGCCGACACGGGAGTGATGCAGCAGGCCGAGAAGCAGACGGCGGAACTTCTGGCGCAGCCCAACGTCACCCTCGTCACGGAACGCCGCTTCGTAGTTAACTCCTTTCTGGCTCTGAAAGTCTTCAAGGACCTCATGAAGGAGAACGACTGCACGAACGTGGGCGTGGCCAATTGCATGGGCAGCATCATCCGGGTGCTGGACACGCCGCCCTGCCTGATCTTCTCTTTACTGAATGACGAGGGCTACACCGCCTTCTGTCACACCGATTACACGCACACACCGCCCGGCGTTCTGCTGCGCTGGATCAGCGGAAAGCCGTCATTCATTTCCAACTCCCACTTTCCGCACCACGGCTCGCTGACGCTGGCCCATTGCGCCACCCCGCGCCGCATGAACGGCCGTGACATGGAGCCGGCGAAGATCGTCACGCACTTCGAATCCGATTACGGCGCCGCCACGCGCGTGGAGTTCACCAAGGGAACGGCGATCACCAACATCATCCCGAACCTGACCTGCACGAAGTGGCAGGGCTTCCGCGGCACCATCGTGGACACGCCGAACTACCCGGCGTGCCGCTCGCAGATCAACATGACCATCGACGGCAACTGGAAAAAGCTCCTGCATGACATTGAGGGCTTTCACACGGTGACCTGTTACGGCGACTACCTGAAGGAAGTCGGCTACGCACTCAAGCGCACCGGCGTGAAATGGGAAAACCTCAGCGAGACGTAAAGGCTACCTTTACCCTTCCAGGTTCACCACGGCCTCCGCGATCTGTCCCAGGTGTTTCCCATCTACCGTCACCTCGGCAGTGATTGCCAAGCGGGGCGAGGCTAGTCGCCCTCGGCGTGCTATGTAGATGCGGAAGGGGCAGGTGGCCGTTCCTTTGGGCGGCGCTTCGAACCGGAGAATCCGGGGTTCTGACCGCCAGCCGGGCGGCAGTACCGGCTCGACTTCCAACTTCATCGGCGTGGACCGGTAGTTCCTCACGCGCACCTTTGCCGCTGCGGACCCGCCAGCGACTATGACCATCTGGTAAGGGTAAACGCGGACCCACGTGGCATCCAATCCGAAATCGCAGTCCGGGTCCGCAATCAGTTTCTTGTAATATGCCGCCCGCCTGTCGATTCTGGCCTTCGTTGCCAGAAGCATCTGCTCGGTTACCGGAATCAGGCTACCGTGGCCGGGGGCGATCAGGTCCGGACGCTGCTCGATCAGAGTCCGGATCGCTTTCTGGTAGCTGTCGCTCACGAATTGATTGAGAACCACCGGCCGGATGCGCATCGAGCCGTCGGGCATCGGGCGGCCCGAAGCCACCGTGAAATTGTCGCCGGTGAAAGCCACGCGCTTGCCATCGATGTTGACGAATAGCGCCATCTGGTATTCGGCATGGCCTGGATTGTGAGTGACCGTGAACTCGAATTCCTCCCAGCGGAACTTCTCCCCGTGGCGGAATGAACGCGCCACACGAACAGGTTCGGGAAGGATGCAGCCCAACCGGTTCCCGCCCGGGTTCTCTAATATGTCCGTCATGTTTTCATAGCACCAGACCTGTGTGCCGTACTTTCGTTGAAGGTACGGAAATCCGCAGTAGTGATCGTCGTTGGTGTGGGTCGGCATGGCTACGTCGATGGACTTCACGCCGAAACGCGATTTCAGCGTCCCGAGGCTGTGCTCGACGAACCGGCAGCGGTCGTTGACGGCGGTGGCCTTGACGAATTGCTCCGAGAATTCTCCGCTGGGGAAGCCGTAGTCGATGAACATGGCCTTCCCACTGTCGGAGATGATGACGTAAAAGTTGCCAGCTGTTTTGTCGGTACCAACCAGGTGCGGGCTGATGGCTACGGGCTCATTCTCCGCGGTGGGGTTGGCGCTCGCCACCAGGCGGTAGTAGTCGCTGAGTACGTCGATGGTCTGTCCGATGGCGCTTCCGGCGTCTGCCATCGGATGCCCGTGCGACGGGCACAACAGTTCGGGTTTTTCGTCGCGGAGCTTATGGAGGGAGTGGATGGTGAAGTCCACGCCCTCGTTGCCGCCGTAATTGTGCTGCAATTCGTGGAGTGTGCGCACTTTTCCAGGACTGTGCATCAGATCTCCGATGAACGCCACCCTTCTGCCGTCCACATCCGCCAGCAGCACGATCGAGCCCAGCGTATGTCCCGGCGCCGGAAGCACATAAAACGCCCGGCCGCCCCAGCGGAAATTCTCGTAGTCGGGAATCCTGGCTTCCACGGGAACGCTCGATGCGAGCGTGAAGTAATCGTTGCGGGTGACGTATCCCTCGTGATAGACCCGGCGATTGCGCCAGAAATTCTCGACGTCGGTGAAAAGGTGATATTCATACGTTGGCACGGCGATCGGGATGCCTCGGCTCGCCGCCAGATGATCGCCCTGGCATTGGTCCCGGTGGTGGTGCGTGTGCAGAATGCCATCCACCCGAGTGACGCCAAGCTGCGGCAAGTAGTCGAGGATCTTGCCGGCGCCGAAATCGATGAGCGTACCCCGGCTGCCATCGCGGATCAGATAGACGTTACAGGTGTCCTCCAACCGGAACAGGTTCTGCGAGAGTTGCTGGAGAACGGGAAAGGCGGTCCGTTGTGCTTGCCGCCCGGCGCCCCGAGTTCGTCCCAGGCTGACAGCAACCAAGCCGCTGGTCTCGAAAAAGTTCCGGCGCGACAGGTGATTGCCTCGTGGCTTCATTTCGACCTCCGTCTCCCCCGCGCTGGCCTCCACCAGCCATTCGAGGGCTTTCACTGCGTCCAACCCAGACCAGGGCCTATTTCATCACAGGATGCTGTTCTTGTGGTGGATTCGGGAACCGTTTTCCCTATAATCGACCCATGGACCGCAGGGACTTCCTGAAGACCGCGGCGATGGCGGGTGTTACTCACACCTCCTCCTCCGCTGCCGCCTCTGCCACGCTGTTCCCTCTCGACCTTCCATCGAGCGAGTGGACCCAATTCCGCGCGGCCGGCTATCCGGGCGACGTTACTGGAGTGATTTACCGCCGCGCCACTCCCGCCACCAACGGCATGCCGCTGGGTGGCGTCGACACCGGCTGCGTCGATCTGGAAACGAGCGGCATGTGGGGCTACTCCACCTTATTCAACAGCCATGTGCCGCGCCGCGGCCCCATCAACGCGGCGGCATTCGGTTTGAGCGTAGGCGGCAAAACCTGGGTGCTGTGCGATCCGTCGCAGGCCAAACGGTACGACACCACCGACGGCCGCATGCCCGAGGACACGCCGCCGGAAGCCCCGCGCCTGGAGGGCCTCGAAACCGCGCTCGAGATTCACTACTGGGGCCACTATCCCGTGGTTGACATGGAGTTCATCACTTCGGCGCCGGTGAGTGTGGGCATACGGGCGTGGTCGCCCTTTCTGCCCGGCGACGTCACCGCCTCGATGATCCCCGGCATCGTTTCCGAAGTACACCTGCGAAACCTCAGCGGCGAGACGCAAAGCGGGAGCTTCGCTCTGAACTTCCCAGGTCCGACGAAGAAGGAAGCCGCCACGGGCGCGTTCCGGCGCGAGGAGGTGCACGGGCCGGTGGAGGGCGTGCAGGTCAGCTCGGCCAGCGTCACGCGGACCCCGATCGCCGCGGCAAGGGCCAGCTACGTCCTTGGCGTGTTCGGAAAGGAGAAAGTGCGGTTCGGAGGTGCGCTGGACGTGGGAGGGTGGAACTGGGGCCAGCTCAGTGAGAGCCCCTGGGCGCGCATCCATGAAGCTTTGCCGCGCGCGGGCGAGGGTCATGGCGGCGCATCGGCCACGGTGGATTTCACTCTTGCGCCCGGCCAGGAGCGCATCGTGCGTTTTGTGCTGGCGTGGCATTCGCCCATGTGGCGCGGCGGCGGCACGCTTTCGTCGAAGGACGGCAACTGGTTCGTGCATATGTACGCCATCCGGCACCGCAGTGCGCGCGAGGCGGCCCTCAAGCTGGCGCGGGATCACGCCTCGCTGCTCGCCCGCACGCTGGCCTGGCAGGCGGAGATCTACGGCGACAAGTCGCTGCCCGGCTGGTTACAGGATTCGCTCATCAACAACCTGCACCTCATCACGGAGACCGGGATGTGGGCGGCGGCCGAAGTGCCGCTGCCGGAGTGGGTCCGCCAGGAAGACGGGCTGTTCGGCATGAACGAGTGCCCGCGCGGCTGCCCGCAGATAGAGTGCATCCCGTGCAGCTTCTATGGCAACATCCCGGTGGTCTACTTCTTTAGGGAACTGGCACTCTCCACGTTGCGCGGCTATAAAGGCTATCAGTACACCGAGGGTGCCGCGCCCTGGATTTTCGGCGGGGTTACCGGAGACACGCCGCCGGTGGATTTCGCGCAGCCCACCCGCGGCTACCAGATCACGTTGAACGGGTTGTGCTACGCGGCTATGGTGAACCGCTTCGCGCTCTGCTGGGGCGGCCGGGAGTTCAACCGCGAGTTTTACGAATCGGTAAAGAGGAACGCCATCTATACGTTCAACCTGCGCCCGGACTACGAACTGGGCGACCGTGTCATCAGTATGCCCACGGGCAACGAAGGCACCGAGTGGTTCGAGGCGCCGGAGCCCGGGTGGTTCGGTCTGGTGGCGCACGTGGGCGGGTTGCACCTGGCGCAGTACCGCATCGTCGAACGGATGGCCGTCCAGGCGGGCGATCAGAAGTTCGCCGCCGAATGCCGTAAGTGGATCGAGGAGGGAACGAAATCGCTCGAAGAGAAGCTGTGGGCCGACGGCTACTACCTGACCTTCTGGGAGCCGGAAACGGGCCGGAAATCCGACCTGGTATTCGGATATCAGCTCGACGGCGAGTGGGTGGCAGACTTCCACGGCCTGCCCGGCGTGTTCCGAAAGGACCGCGTGGACAAGACGCTCGCCACCATCAAGCGGACGAACATCGCGCTGTCGAAGTCCGGAGCGGTGAACTACGCGCACGCCAACGGCAGTCCTGCGAAGGTGGGCGGCTATGGGACTTACAGCTACTTCCCGCCGGAAGTGCTGATGCTGGCCATGAACTACATGTACGAAGGCCAGCGAGCGTTCGGAATCGAACTGGCGCGTCGTTGCTGGGAAAACATCACCTGCAAGTGGCGCTACACCTGGGACATGCCCAACATCATGCGAGGAGACAAGGACACCGGCGAGCGCACCTACGGTCACGATTACTACCAGGACATGATGCTCTGGGCGCTCCCCGCAGCCATGGCTGGCCAGCCCATGAACGGGCCGTTAGCATCCGGTGGATTAGTGGATAGGGTGCTGCGCGCCGCGCGAGGGAAGTAGTGCAGGCGATACGCCCACGCGTGACGTAGCCGACTAAACCTGAATTCCGAAGTTGGGCCTCATTCGGGTGGTAAGCCTTTGAGACAACAGAGGGATGGAAACCAATGTTTCGGACAAAACTGTTCCGCGGGGGATCACTGCGCTGCTGCCGGACGAGCGGTTGATTCTGCGCCAGACCAAACGGGCAGTCACTCTCTTCGGCGGCGTGGCCGTCTTCATTTCCTACCGGAGAAAGATCGATCTGGCTGGGCAGATTCGGCGCCACATGCCGGTCCAGTGGCACTGGCCCAATCGGATTGATCCCGCCGCCACCTTCGTGGCATTTCTGACGACGGTGCTGATGGGGGGCCAACCGCTTCGCCCACGCTGGCCTGCTGCGCGGCGACCGCGCTCTGCACGCCTTGCTGGGGAGCGAACGCTTCCCCGTCGACGACACCATCCGCAACCTGTTTCGCGCGTTCGGCATGGGCGACGTGCAGCGCCTTTACGAACCGCTGGCGGAATGGCAGATGCAACGCGTCCCGCCGCGCGCCGCCGATGGTTTCTGCCTGAAGCAATCCGGCGCCACCGGGGTGGCCTTCCGCGCTGTGCTGCTGTTGTTCAACCTGCGCAGCGAATTTCAGCGCGCGGCTGGATTGCCGGGCTATCGCGCCCCGGCGACCATCCGCACGCAAGTGTTCACCTGTGGAGCCATTCTGGGCCGTGCCGGCCGCCGCCTGGTAATCCACCTGTCTGGAAGTTGGGGCAGCCTGAAATCGAGAATCCCCATGCTGGACAACATCCTGGCCTGTGAACTTCCAACTTCGCCGAAGTTGGCTCCCGCGGCGGGAACCTGAGGCGGAACGGCGACGCTGGAACTGTCGTTTCGGAGGAAAACTATCGCTCAACTTCGGAATTCAGCAGTAACATTCCCATCGTGCCTACAAGCGTGTTCGTCGATTCCGCCGCACCAAGTAATGTCTGCAATAGCACCGGTCAGATCGTTTCGTCTGCATACCACGGCGGTAACCTTTTTGACAAACCGGAGGCGCCAAATATGACAAAGAGAGTGAAACGATTGTCCATACATGCGATAGAGGTCTGGCTCGTGCTCCTCGCCGTGACCGGCGTCTCCGGCGCCAAGGTAATGCCGTGGGCATA
>Ga0116191_1003332_pt1 | contig 11735 bp, 4 predicted proteins | sample AD_UKC111_MetaG_FD_89897 | JGI IMG/M metagenome (GOLD analysis project Ga0116191, IMG submission 89897) | Active sludge microbial communities of municipal wastewater-treating anaerobic digesters from Hong Kong - AD_UKC111_MetaG | ecosystem: Engineered > Bioreactor > Anaerobic > Digestate | place...
TTCATCAAGCACCTTGGTATTCTCCATTAACACAATGTGTAGTTTCTGATTCGAGGCTTTCACCTGTTGAGATTGATAACCCACATAAGAAATTTGCAATGTTGCTCCACGATTAACCGAGAGACTAAAATTACCGTCGAGGTCGGTAATAACTCCGTTAGATGTTTCTGCCTCCTTGATAGTGGCACCAATAATAGGTTCGTTGGTCTTGTCGACCACCGTACCTGTCACATTGATTTTGCCCTGTGCAAAAAGAGACGGCACACCGATCAGGATGAAAAAGGCTAAAAAGACAACCCTTTTTAATCCGATCCTACTTGTTTTGAAATTCTCCATACAGATTAAATTTAAAATATTAGATTACTTTGCTGTTTGCTAATTGATAATAAACCGTTACTGGTTAATAGTCGCTGCAAAAGTACTATTATTACAGATTCGAATGTTTCCAATATGTATTTTATGTTTTCTTTTATTTAAAATTGTTTTCTTATTTGTTCAATATGTTGTTTATTCGTTCATAACATGCCGAATAACATTGTTTGTCTTATCCGTATCTGAAGAAATATTATTATTTTTGTGATGTCCAATAACATACATCCGTTTATGAAGATATCCACTAACCAAGTGTTACTGCTTGCAGCCATTCTATTCACTTCCTGTACAGGAAAGAAACAAAACACACCTTCCGAAGATGCAAGAAATGTGTCGACTGAGATTTCCAACCAGCATGTCACGGCTTTTGCCGAAGACAGTCATGGACAAATATGGATAGGCACTGCACGCGGACTCAATAAGTACGTGGGAAATACTTACTACCAATACTTCTATAATGACAACGACTCCACTTGCCTGCCCGACAATCAGGTGAGGTGTATGCTCAGCGATACCAAAGGACGCTTGTGGGTAGGAACCGCCAACGGCATCTGCTATTACACCAAAAAGGATGATTTCCATCACGTAAAAATTGATGGGCCAAGCCCCAATGTGTTACAGATATGCGAAGACAAAGACGGAAATATCTATACCAACATGTTTACGCACGTGTGCATCTATGATGCTGAGAGCGACAGATTCGTGCTGGCAATTCCCAACTTCAATGTCAACAACGATTATATCAACGGCCTCAGCATCGATGACAGAGGTAACTTATGGGGAATAAACGCAAGACATATCGAGGGATACCACAAAGGCTCATATACACCGATGTGCAACAAAAATCTGGAAGGCACCGTATCTGGAGGCGCAATGGGCAATGACGGAAGACAATGGCTCATCATCAATGGCAAATTGACGATATTCGATACACACACCATGAATTTCGCACCGTTGCCCACCGTGATTTCCGAAGGCGCCATGTTATCACCTAATGACGTGCAAGGGCTTACCACCATGGGGCAGGCATCAATTCTGATGTACACCGCACACGGGTTGTACGAATACAATTATCGGAAAGGTACGCTTGCCAAGGCCTTCGACACCGACTTCATCAGCAAAATGAATATCGCTCTCTCAAGCCTCTTCGTCGACTCCAAGAAGAATCTGTGGCTCGGAACTACCGACCAGTCCTTCTTCGTAAAGTACAGATTTAAGAACAAGTTCAATTACAACATGTCGATGATTTTCCATCTGTTCCACAAGTCGGTTACAGCGTTATGCGCCGATAATAGCGGCGGCGTATGGATTGCGACAGCCCGCGATGGCTTATACCGTTACAGCAAATCTACAGGCGATGTAGAGGATGTAAGTGCACCTTTCATCAGCAAGAGCGACTTTATCATGCGGTACTTCATCGACAGCAAAGGATATATCTGGATGATGACTTCGAGCGGAAAAGTATTCTGCTGCACTGCTTCGGGCGGAAATCTCATATTGAAAAAATCGTACTCGATGCCATCCTTCCCATTTGCAATGACAGAAATGACCAATGGTGATATCTTCATGACGGGATACGATCAGTGTATCTACAAGCTCAGCAATGGCGACAACGAATTCAGAAGTACGCCATTGGTCAAAAATCGTTTCTGCTTCACTACCAGTATCGCCAATGAGGGCGACAAGTTGCTACTGGCATCATTCGATCAGGACATCAGAATCATCGACCCCACGACGCTCAAGACTGTAGGTATGATCCCTTTCAGAAAATATGCACGCCACACAAAAATAATCCCCAACTGCATCTATAAAGACAGCCGCGGGGATATATGGATAGGTACCATCAGCAATGGACTCTTCAAGATGCACCACCGTACCATCACTCCCATAGAGGGACTATCATGTTCCGATGTGGCTAGCATAGAGGAAGACAATGACGGCAACATGTGGATTAGCACTTACAACGGCCTGTGCAAGTACGACCACCATACTGGCAGGGTGACACAGTACTATAAGGAAGACGGCATCGGCGGCAATCAGTTCAACGACCGCAGTTCCACCATCACCCCCGACGGCACGCTGGTATTCGGAGGCACCCACGGTCCCACTTTTTTCAATCCCAAACAATTCGATATACGGCACAAGATTAAGGTAATGTTCGAGGGGCTGAAGGTCTACGACCAATTCATTATCCCTCAGAAGGGCGGATGCATCGAAGAGTCGCTCAACAACGATCCTACCATTCGCCTCAATCACAACCAGCGCAGTTTCTCCATCTCCTTTGCAGCCATCGACTATGGTGAATTCTCCAATGTGCAGTATTATTATCGTATTAAGGACTACGACAAATACTGGATAAAGGCAGGCAGCAATCACGAGGCTTTCTATTCCAATCTGCCCCCAGGACACTATACCTTCGAAGTGAAAATCACCAACAATGATGAAAACAATATCATCGCCGTAAATTCTATTCAGATACAGGTGAGCCCCACCCCATGGTTAAGCATCTGGGCCATCATCATCTATATCATCATCGCTTCGTTTATCGTGTGGAATATACTTCGCACCCGCAGACGTATCCAAGAACAAAAGGCAATCGCCGAAAAGGAAAAGCACGAGAAGGAGATGGAATGGCACATCAACCAGATGAACATGCGTTTCTTCTCCAATGTATCGCACGAATTCCGCACACCGCTTACCATGATATCAGGCCCTATCAGCACACTTGCCAAAGATAAGCGGATGGCAGGCGAACAGAAACAGCTCCTCGGCATCGTGCAGCGTTCCGTCAAAAGAATGCTCAAACTGGTGAATCAGCTACTCGATTTCCAAAAGTTGGAAAACGATGTAGTGAAGGTGGAGGTATCGTATAGCGACATCATCAGCAAGATAAAGGAATTTGCCGAGATATTCAAAATCAATGCCGAAGAGAAAGGCATCACACTCGCCACAGAAGGGCTTGAAGGGGAATACAATACCTGGTTTGATGCCGACAAAGTGGAAACCATCGTGAGCAACTTCCTCTCGAATGCGCTGAAGTACACCCCTATAGGCGGCAAAATCACGCTCTCGTTCGATGCCGACGACAAACATCTGCGCATTGCCGTAGCCGACAGCGGTCCCGGCATACCCGAAGACAAGATGAACGATATATTCCGCCGATATTATCAGCTCGAAAACTCCAAGGCTGTGCAGAACTGGGGCACAGGCATTGGTCTGTACTACGCCAAACGACTGGCCGAAATACACCACGGAGACATCGAGGTGAAAAACGGAGATGAGGGCGGCGCTATCTTCACACTTGTACTGCCCATCGCCGAAGATGCTTATGCCGAATACGAGAAAAAAGCAGAAATAGGCAACAAGTCCGTCAGCAAACCGCTACCTGCTGCTAAAAATGCTTCCGCCGACAACGAATCAGAGAAAAACGACAATCCCATCACGATACTCATCGTCGACGACGATACCGAGATAGCCAACTATCTGAAAGTGTATCTATCGGGTTATTACAAGGTAGAAGTGCGCTTTAATGCCAAAAGCGCCTATATCTCACTCGACGAGATTAAACCCGACATCATCGTGAGCGACGTGCTCATGCCCGATGTAGACGGATTCCAATTCTGCCGCATGATTAAGCAGAATGTGGCATACAGCCATATCCCCGTGATACTACTCACTGCCAAGACACTCGTTGACGACCAGGTACGCGGACTGCACGACGGCGCCAACGCGTACGTCACCAAGCCTTTCGACCCCGAATACCTGTTGGCCCTCATACAGTCGCAACTGCAAAATCAGAAAAATCTGCGCGATGCCCTGGAACACGCCACGCAGACCGACAACATCGATTCCAGCATCATCTCCAGCTCCGACACCTCGTTTATGCGCGAACTTTATGCCCTGATGGAAAACAAAATGTCTGACAACGAGCTCAACGTCACCCGCATCACCGAAGAGATGCACATCTCGCGCACCAAATTCTATTACAAGATGAACGGACTCACGGGTATGACGCCCAACGAATTTTTTAAGACATACAAACTTAACCGTGCCGCCGAACTCATCTTGGAGGGCAAATACAATATATCCGAAATAGCCGATATCACAGGGTTCAGCACGCTGAGCCATTTCTCTGTCAGTTTCAAAAAGCATTTTGACATATCACCGAGCGACTATCTAAAGGTGAAAGGGTAAGGGAAGCCCTTTCACCATAAATATCATTCTGTAACAAAAAAAGGGATGTGCCAGTATTGACACATCCCCTGAATGAAATCTCTTTTTGAAAAGATTTGTGGTTCCTTTATTGAGCACTCTTGTTAGACAAGAATATACCTACACCCTCGATGGTTCCCTTATAAGATGTCTTATAAGCAAGAATCGTAAGAGTATCACCTTCCTTTACTCCCAATGTGCCGAACTGCTTCGTTACTCCATTCCAACCTGTTGATACACCATAGATGTAGACAGAACCGGTGGCATCAGTCAAAGCGAAGTTACCATAAGTATCAAGGTCAAACTTCGCACCTGCTTCTGTAGACTTGCCCACGGTACCACTTATCAGATAATACGTGGTCTTGTCATCGGCTTTCGAACGGAAGTCGGCGATAGAAACAGTCTCCACGCTCTTCACACTCTCAAGTGTCGGACTTGTCATCTCTATCGTAGTCTTATATTGACCGCGTTTACCTACGACAGTTACGATGTCACCCACTTTCAGACCTTTTGCCGTAAAATCGCTCAGTCCATAAACATTGACATCGCCAGAGAAATCTTTGATGTAGAAGCTGCCTTTCGATGCATTAGCTACTGAGGAGATAATGCCCGAAATACGATACTGGGTATCACCCACTGCGGCAGCCTTGAAGTCGGCTACAGTGCTTGCAATGATAGCACCCTTCTGACTGATGGTGGTCTGCGAGGTGTAATCCTTAGTGCCATCGGTAGTATGGAATGTAATGGTAGTCTTTCTGTCGCCACCTGTATTAGCAGCAGCCTTGAATGTTACGACAGCGCCAGTGCTCGATGACTTGATAGAAGAGATGGACAACCAGTCTTTGGCATCATCCGGTATCTCTACCGTCACGCCTTGTCCCTTGCAGGTAACGTGAGCGTTGATGGTACCACCTTCGATAGGCAGAGTGCTTGTCTTCACACCATCTATCTCTGTAGAGTCCACCTTCACGAGCGACTTGTCTATCTTAATAACAGTTACGTTGACTAATTCTACCGTTGTGCCATAAGTGGATTTTGGACCCTCCACCATGACAATATCACCTACTTCCATACCGAGGCTAGCGAAATTCTGTTGTGCGCCTTTCGCATCCAGAGTACCATAAATAGTGATTTCGCCTGTTGCATCTTTCAATATCCAGTTTCCATATACCGTATTGGTAATAGCGGTGCAAGTACCTTTTACACGATAGGTTTTGCTATCAGGACCAGCAATGACCTCGGCACAAGTGGCCTGAGATACAGTGGAAAGACCTTGGATGACATTGATGTGCTGTGTTTTGCCATCACATTTCAACAAGAGCTCCGCACTGCGTCCGTCAAGAGAAGATGCAGCCGACAGATCGACGGTGGTTTCACCTGCAGCACCCGCTGTGGCAGATACATTGAGCCACTTGACCGAATCCTTCTTGCTAACGACCTTTTCGAGTGTCCAGTCCGATTTGGCATTGACAGTAAATGAATTTGAACCACCAGCCAAAGGTATGGAAATATACGATGAGGATACTTGCACTTGACTAAGCTGGGTTATCGAATCATCGTCTGAGCAGCTACACAACATAGCGATAACAGCTATGAATGATGGAATAATATATTTAAGTTTCATAATTTATACTGATTTTATATTAGTTGAAAATATATTTGATACCAATAGAAGCATACCAGCACTGGCCAATTGCATGGTTAGGAACCCATGTCTTGGTGTCGCCACTGATTGCAGACGGTGTGGAGAATGTAGCATAGCCCTGTGCATCAACTCCTTCATACTTCAATATACGACCTTCGGTGATATCCGGATTCATATATTTGGCTACACCCCAACTTGAATTAAACAGGTTCATCAGGTTCTTCACATCGAAACTGAGCTGCAACGTGTGCTTTGTGGCACCAACATTAACTTTGAAGTCGTGCTTGTAGCTGAAATCAATACGATGAACCCATGGAGAGTAGACACTGTAAGCCTCGGCATACTTGCCTTGACGATTTTTCAGATAGTTGTCTTTGTGAACATAGTCCATGAAACGGGTCTTGTCATCTTCGCTCACGAAGCGGAAGTCTCCGTCGTTTACCTGTTTATCGGTCGGTACATAGACTGCATCATAATTATAACCATCACTGTTCATATCATTTACCATCATATAAGAGTAGTTGTAACCGCCACGCCATGTCTCATAAATCAAGCTGTAGTGGTTGCCGCTCTTATCATGAGCTGTAGCAGATGCGATAACACGGTCTGGTGTGACATACTGAGAATTGTGCAACTTGATGTTGTTAGGACCTTCTACGGTAGGTACGTAGGTGAATGCTGACTCAGCAGCAGAACCTGGCATACCAGTTACTTCTTTGGATACAATATGCGTATAAGCTGCCATCAGGCTTAGCCAGTTGGTTGGCTGAGCTGTCAAAGTGATATTGCCCGACCATCCGTAACCTCTGCTGGTATTTTCGAGAATGAAAGCCTTTGTACCAGTGCGGAATCCTGAAGGATATATTGGACGATTGTCAACACCATTGAAACGGGCGAAACCGCCTACAGAAGGAATACTCCAGTCTGACATACAGACACCATTGATTGTTTTGTTGAAAATTCCCTCAACTGTGACTGAAAGTGGGAAAGATACAGGAACGATATAGTCGGCTGCGAGTGATGTCTTCCATACCTGTGGCATCTTAAACTTAGGATCTACACCTGAGATGGATGATGGTACAGTACCATCCTCTGGTGTAACAGTAGAAGGATAACCTAGTGAAACAAGTTTGTTATAAAGGGCAGCTGTTGTTGCCTTTCCATTTTCATCGGTTACAAGACCGCCTTTGAATTCATCCATTGAGAATCCTTTCTTTTTAGCATTAGCTGCATTGATCTGAGCCTGATACTGAACCATACCGCCGTTAGTAGGCATATTGGTGAAGAATACCAAAGGAAGACGACCAGAGAAGAGACCCGAACCACCACGTATCTTCAATGACTTGTCGCCGAATACGTCGTAAGTAAAGCCGAAGCGCGGAGAAACCGTGAGATTGGAATCAGGCCATTTGCCTGTATCGATATGACGGCCATCATAGTCGAGGTCGTAAATCGCCTTATTTGTCATCAAGTCTCCATTGTCGAAGAAGAGACCGTCGAAACGGATACCGTAAGTCAACTTCAGATTATCGGTTATCTGCCAGTCATCCTGCACATAAATACCAGCTTTATTAAACTGTACGCGTGCGGCAGGTTTCGTCTCGCCATTGTAACCATAAGTGAGACAAACTATCTCTGGTGTAGCTCCGTTGAGAAAATCGTCTACGCTAGAATAACGGTAGTAACCCGTACCATTACGCATATACTGGTTGTCAGCCAACTGATGTTCATAACTCAATCCACCAGTAAGTTTATGCTTGCCGAAGAAGTATGTAACATCATCCTTCACATTCCAGATGGTGTTGTGCACGGCATTGTTCCATGTGAAGAGTTCATAACCCAAAGCGATATAGTTGCCTGTAGTGCCTGTACCATCGAGGATATCAATGAATGGGAACTCATCCGAATTGGTGTAACGCTGATCATTGAGCTTTGAATAAGTTGCCAGGAACTGGTTGGACAGATTTTCAGACAGACGGCTGTTTAAGTCGATTGAGAATGAATGTACGAGGTTGTCCATTGCATACATCGAATTGGCATACGACATGGCATACTGAGAAGTACGTCCATAAGCAGAACGCGTGCCACCATCCATAGAAGAAGCATTTGGTGCAAACCAGCTGCGGTTTTTCGTATAGTTGTAACGAAGTGCGAGATGGTGCATATTGTTGATGTTCCAGTCGAGACGGGCAAGGAGTTTGTAATTCTTTTCGTCTGCAGGGAAGCTGCTATATGAACCAGTATCATAGCCATACTTGGTTTTTACAAAATCAGAAACCTTTTGAAGGTCAGAGACTGTAGTACGCGAGATGTAGTTGTCAGCATCAGCTACGCCATCCTCGGAAGCTCTCCATCTGTTGGCAACAGTAGGAGTCTTTATCATTTCACCGTTCACGAAGAAGAACAGTTTGTTCTTGACAATCGGGCCACCGAGAGTGAAACCGTAAGTGGTCTGGCTATCCTTTTCGCGTGCGCCGGTAATCTGCTCGTGTTCGATAGCATCACCGCGCATATTTTCATTCTGATGATAAATGTAAGCGCTACCCTTGAATGTGTTGGTACCCGACTTGGTGATGGCGTTTACACCACCGCCGATAAAGTTGGTTTGGCGTACATCGAAAGGAGAAATAACAACCTGCATTTCTTCGATGGCATCGATAGAGATAGGGTTGCCACCGCCAGGCAGATTGCTGCTAAGACCGAAGTTGTTGTTGAAGTTGGCACCATCTACCGTGAAGTTGGCTGTACGACCGTCAGTACCTGCGAAACTCATACCACTGCCACCATAAGGAGAAAGGCGTGTGATATCTGTGATGCTGCGGTTGACAGTAGGTATGTTCAGAATCTGCGCATTCGAGATGTTGGTAGAAGCACCGGTCTTTTCTGCGGCAAACTTAGAGCTCTTACCGCTCACGACGATTTCGCCGATTTCGTTTGCATTTTCTGAAATTGAAGCGTCCAGGTGATAAGTTTCACCCAGCTGCAGAACGATGTCCTTGTAAACTTTCGTCTTATATCCTACATAAGAGATTGTTACAGAATAAGGACCTCCAGTACGCATACCTTGGATTGTGAACAGTCCATCAGTATTCGTAACGGCTGCATAGCGAGTACCAGATGGTTCGTGAACCACTTGTACCGATGCTCCGATGACAGCTTCCTTAGTATCTGTCAATAACACTTTGCCTGCTAATGCAGACGTCGTAACCTGTGCCGTTGCAATTGTAACAAAACACAGCATTAATGCGAAAGATAATAATTTTTTAACCATAAAATTACTTTTATCCTAGATTTATTAAACTTTATTTTGCAAAGATAATAGTATTTTTTAAGAATAATATTGCATTGGGGTGACAATTTTAACTCACATTGCTGTAATAAATATTACGAGATGTTAATTAGTGTTTATGTCTATCGATTTAATGGACTTTCGAACGTAAATTGTGTTAAATTAACAGATAACTGCACATCCGCACACTGTCATTAAATACTATTAATTTTTAATGAACTGATAAGACAGGAAACAAGATCAACCCCATCGAGTACATGGGAGTACCTTTAAGAAATGGCATGAGATGAGCGGCGACAAAATCTATAGACCAGGAGATTTCAACGTTTTTTCATCAATCAAGGTAAGATTTCAAATTTATTGTTTATCTTTGCCGACAATATCAATAAAATGACGTTGGATTTAAAGAAAATAAGCAACAATATATTTAAGGTCGCCCTGTCGCTGATTCTCGGTGGGGTTATTCTATATTGGATGTACAGAGGATTCGACTTCCATAGCATCGAGCACGTGGTGATGCACGAGATGAACTGGACGTGGATGCTGTTGTCGTTTCCATTTGGCATACTGGCTCAGATGTTTCGAGGATGGAGATGGAAGCAAACACTGGAACCCATGGGTGAACGCCCACGCACTTCTACCAGCATTAACTCGGTATTTCTGTCGTACGCAGTAAGTCTGATCATACCTCGTATCGGAGAATTCGCCCGTTGCGGAGTGTTGAAAAGATACGACAACATCTCTTTCTCCAAGGCATTGGGCACAGTGGTCACAGAGCGTGCCATAGACTCGCTATTGGTGATGATTGTCACAGGACTCACATTCCTTTCGCAGATTCCTGTATTCATGAAATTTTTCCGTCGCACAGGTACCAGCATGGATTCAATATTCAAGAACTTCTCTGTCACAGGTTATCTGGTGACAGGGATTTGTGCCGTGGCCGTGCTTGTTCTGCTGCACTATCTGCTGAAGAAGTTGTCTATATATAATAAGGTAAAAGCAACATTGAGCGGAATATGGCAAGGAGTGGTATCCCTGAAAGGAGTGAAAAACGTACCACTCTTCATCTTCTTCACATTGGCGATTTGGGGCAGTTATTTTCTGCACTATTACCTCACGTTCTTCTGTTTCGATGCCACATCCCATCTGGGTATGGCATGCGCAATGGTGACATTCATCGTGGGAAGCATCGCCGTCATCGTTCCTACACCAAATGGCGCAGGTCCATGGCACTTTGCTGTAAAGACCATGCTGATACTCTATGGTGTGGCAGACATCAACGCACTCTACTTTGTACTCATCGTCCACACGGTGCAGACCATGCTGGTTGTTGTACTTGGCATCTATGCATGGGCAGCATTGGCATTTACAAAGAAAATATCATAACCAACTTTAAATATAATAATTATGAGTGAAATTAAAAATTTGAAACCAGAGTGCATCTGGGGCAATTTCTATGCACTGACACAAATTCCACGTCCATCAGGACATCTGGAGAGAGTACAGCAATTCCTGCTCGACTTTGCCAAGAAGGCAGGCGTCGAAGCATTCAAAGATGCAGGTAACAATATTGTGATGCGCAAACCTGCCACTCCGGGTATGGAGAACCGCAAGGGCGTCATCATGCAGGCACACATGGATATGGTGCCACAGAAATCACCTGAGAGCAAACACAATTTTGAGACTGACCCCATCGAGACTTATATCGACGGTGACTGGGTGAAGGCAAAAGGCACTACTCTGGGAAGTGACGACGGACTTGGCGTGGCTTGCATTATGGCAGTGATGGAAGCCAAAGACCTGAAACACGGACCTGTGGAAGCTGTGATTACGGCTGATGAGGAAACGGGCATGTATGGTGCCAACGACTTACCAGAAAACGAACTCAACGGAGATATCCTGCTCAACCTGGATTCCGAGAAATGGGGCAAATTCGTTATCGGTAGTGCAGGTGGCATCGACTTCACCGCCGAACTGGATTATAAAGAAGTAGCCACGGATGCAGAAGATGCCGCTTTGAAAGTGACATTGAAAGGTCTGCGTGGCGGCCACTCCGGACTGGAAATCCACGAAGGACGTGCCAATGCCAACAAGTTGATGGTACGTTTCGTGCGTGATGCAATCACAGAATGCGATGCCCGACTGGCTACATGGCACGGTGGCAACATGCGCAATGCCATTCCGTTTAAAGCCGAAGTGGTGCTGACCATGCCTAAA
>Ga0116191_1003336_pt1 | contig 11733 bp, 12 predicted proteins | sample AD_UKC111_MetaG_FD_89897 | JGI IMG/M metagenome (GOLD analysis project Ga0116191, IMG submission 89897) | Active sludge microbial communities of municipal wastewater-treating anaerobic digesters from Hong Kong - AD_UKC111_MetaG | ecosystem: Engineered > Bioreactor > Anaerobic > Digestate...
GAAATGCAAAATATAGTAAATTCCAAATTTTAAAAATCCAAAATCCGAGTGAAAAAGTTTATTATTATATTAATCATTTATCCTTACTTTTTGTTTTCTCAAAATGATAGTTTGACCAAACAATTTGTAAATGATTTTGTAAAAGAAAAACTAAAATTAGGTTTTGATGAAGTTAAATTAGGTAATGCAGACAATTTTTTTACTGAAATATTTTCTAGATCATTTGGAAATAAAAGGAATCATATAACCTTCAAAAATAGAGAGCAAAAAGACAGTATATCACTTTCAAAAAAAGAAGCAGAATTCATAACTAGTGAATTAAACAAAAGTGAAAACCCGAATTGGAATATTGATGATTTTTCCAATGATGTAATTGCAAAAAAGGATATTCAATCTTATTTAAACAAAGAAAAAAACAATATATATTTTGCCTTTTTAAAACCAATTTTTATGAGAGACAACGAATTTATGTTAATTCGTTACGTCTATTTAAGATGGGGAAGTTCCGCTGGAACTTTTTTAGGATTTTATAAAAAAATCAATGACACTTGGAAGGAATGGATACCTATTTCTGAAGGAGTATTTTAATTTCTATGAAAAAATTTATTTTCTTTCTCTTGGCTTTACTCCTAATTGCTTGCAATAACACAAAAAGCAAAGAGAAAAAACAGTTCAAATCAACAGTAGATTCTATTAGGTATACAAACTACGTTAAATTAGTCAATTATAAAAACAACACTCACACAGCTTCTTATGTTGTTGTAAACGTAAAAAACCTAAATACTAATGAAATAAAGGAAATTTGTACATATCCTGATTTTATTTGTGGAGCTTTAAAAATCGAAAATAAAAAATACGATGTTGAAAGTTTAATTCAAAACAAAGAACGATATTTTGAATTTAAAGATACTGCGGCGTTAAACAATATTGGATTTAATTCTTATTCGAAAAATGATTTAGATAATTTTAAAAATAGAATAAAGTTTGATTCATTGGTAAAATTAATAGCAAAGAAAGAATATCCTACTATTGATTTTGGCGAAAATCACAATGAATTAAACATGTATGCACATTTGTTATTTAATGAAGGTATTATGAGTATTCATAGAACTCCTTGTATGTTTCAAATTGTTGACAACGACTATTTATTGGAAAGAGAAAGAGAAATTGAAAAATATTCAAAAATGAACCAATGAAAAAGATATTAATTATATTTTTATTATGTTGCTTTGTAACTTCTTGTGGACCAAAAAGAATGAAGTGTGGACCATATAGATGTTCTATTGAAAAAGCTGAAAAAGAAAAAAAATTCTGCTAAAACTTACATTTTATTGTAACATTTTGATTTAGTAAAAGTCTTATTGACAATCATCAATCAAATTAATCAAAATGAAATCATTTTTCTTATCAATGATGTTTCTGGCATCTGCTATTTCATTAGCCCAAGAAACAAAACCTCAAAATGAAGTTGCTAAAGACAGTGTAAAAAATGTCGAAAAAACCAATGAGTTAAAGGAAGTAACTGTTTATGGAAACAAAAGACAGTATGTAAAGATTGAGTCAGACAAAACAACTGTTTCAATTAAAGACAATCCTATGCTGACCACGGGAAATGCCTATGAAGCAGTGAAGAAAATTCCCGGTGTAATAGCTTCACCTATTGGTGGATTAACACTAAACGGAAAAGGTGTTAGAATTTATATAGATGGTGCGCCAAGTACTTTGAGCGGAAGCGATTTAGAAAACTACCTTGCTTCGCTACCTGCAAATGCTATCGAAAAAATTGAATTAATCTATAATCCTGGCGCAGCATATGATGCTAATTCTAGTGGTTCTATCATCAACTTGATAACCAGCTCCAAAAAACTAAAAGGTGTTAATGCGAGCTTTAATATCAATTATAATTTCAACAAATATCAAAAACCAAGTCCACAGATTCTATTGAATGGAAAAGTGAAAAACCTTAGTTGGCAAACGATGATTGGTTACAATTATATTGAAAGCGAAAACAAAAACACAAGTGATCAAACTTTTACCGCTTTTAACCCCGATGAGTCATTGTTTCAAAAAAGATTTGACTTGAGAATTAATAGAAATTTTTATTTTAGAACAGGTACAAACTATAAGCTAAGTGAAAAATCCAATTTGCTTTTCAATTACAATTTGAATTTAGCTAATGACAGAAGTACTTTTGACGCATCAACTACTGGAACTGGTATTGAAGATTATTTTAACAAGGGTATAAATAAAGAAAAAAACAACAATCACGAAATAAGTTTACAATACAAAACCAAACTAGATACTCTTGGCAGAACACTAGATGTAACAGGTTACACAAATCTTTTTGGCAGAACTCCTAGACTGAATTCAAATGCAATTTCTGATAATGTAGAAAGTTTTAACAATACAAATAATGATTTCAAATTATTGAATTATTATTTGAAATATGATTTTGTGATTCCTTTTCAGAAAAAAGATTTCTCAATCAGTACTGGAGGTAAATTCAACACCTTAAAAGTAGATAATACTGGAAATTACTTTTTAAATACTAATACTCCAAAAATCATAGATTTTGACTACAACGAAACCAATTTAGCTTTTTATGCCGAGGCAAGGAAGAAGTTTAAAAAGTTGAATGTAACACTCGGCCTTCGCTACGAAGATTTTAATGTTGAGAGAACTGGAATTACTAATGGTGATAAAACTGATATTAATTTTAGAAACAGTAATTTGTTTCCAAACATCAGTGCGCTTTATGAAGTTAATGACAACATCAATTTAGTAGCTTCATACAACCGTAAAATTTCACAACCAAGCTATCAAACGTTAGATCCAAATGGTTCAAATTTTGACCAATACAATACAAATGAAGGAAATATTTTCTTAAATCCTTCTTTTTATGACAACTACGAGTTCAAGATTACTGCCATGCAATTTGTTCAGTTAGGAGCTAACTACACCGTTGCAAAAGACCACAATCTCTTCATTTTTGATGCCGATGCCGATGCAACAGAACCTGTAAGTATACAAACTTTTGAACAATTTGATCGTTACAGAACCTTCAGCGCTTATTTGAACTTTCCAATTCCATTGGATTATTTCTTCAAAGGAAAAGAAGAATTTGAAAAGAGAATGGCTAACATGGATAAAATGAATTACATCTACTTTAGCATTAATTACATCAAAAATGTTACCGAAGGTTACGATTTTTCATTTGGCAATAAACCAATATGGAATTATGCCGCTGAAGCCCAAATTCAGCTTCCATGGAACGTTAAAAGTAGCTTGAGCTATTACATACTTCCATCAGGTAACTGGGAAATATATAGAATCACAAAACCAATTCAAGAGTTTAGCATGTCATTCCACAAAGAGTTCATGGATAAAAAATTAAAAATAGGATTGCATGCATTTGATTTATTCAACACAAATGAAGTTAATGCTCTCGTATCATCAACCAACCTACAAACACAATTTTATGAAAAAAGAGACTCTAGAAGTTTCAGAATTTCACTCACTTATAATTTTGGTAATCTGAAATTAGAAAAAGAAAACACCGAAATTCAAACAGAAAAAGTAAAAAGCGGTGGTGGTTTAGTAAAATAATACCAAAAACGGTTAATAAAAAAATCCCTCTGTTTGAGGGATTTTTTATTTTATGTTACGATGCAATTTCTAATCGTTTTAATAAATTTTTATTAAGTGCATCTGATGTGTATTCCTTGTCGATATGAAGTTCTTTTTCATCACTACTTGGCAAATCATACATAGCATCAGTTAAAATTGCTTCACAAAGAGAACGTAATCCTCTTGCTCCTAATTTATATTCCAACGCTTTATCAACTATAAAGTCTAAGGCTTCATTAGTAATTGAAAATTTAACACCATCCATTTCAAACAATTTTTCATACTGCTTGATAAGAGCATTTTTTGGCTCCGTAAGAATAGCTCTGAGAGTTTCTCTGTCCAATGGATCCATGTGTGTTAAAACTGGTAAACGACCAATAATTTCTGGAATTAATCCAAAATCTTTAATATCTTTTGGAATAATGTATTGAAGTAAATTATCTTTATCTATTGAGTCAGCATTTTTTGAAGTACTATACCCAACAGCTTGTCTATTCAATCGTTTTGAAATAATTCTTTCAATTCCATCAAACGCTCCGCCAGCAATGAAAAGAATATTCTTGGTGTTGACTTCTACAAATTTTTGATCTGGGTGTTTTCTTCCTCCTTTTGGTGGCACATTAACAACAGTTCCTTCAAGTAATTTAAGTAAAGCTTGTTGAACGCCTTCACCCGAAACGTCGCGAGTTATCGATGGATTATCACTTTTTCTAGAAATTTTATCAATTTCATCAATGAATACAATTCCTCTTTCGGCTTTTGCAACATCATAATCTGCAGCTTGTAATAATCTTGTCAAGATACTTTCCACATCTTCACCTACATAACCAGCTTCTGTCAAAACCGTAGCATCAACGATAGCCAAAGGAACATCTAGCATTCTAGCAATGGTTTTGGCAACAAGCGTTTTTCCTGTACCTGTTTGACCAACCATAATAATGTTAGATTTTTCTATTTCAACATCTTCATCATGACTTTGTTGCATCAATCTTTTGTAGTGATTGTACACTGCAACTGCCATAACTTTCTTGGTTTGTTCTTGTCCAATTACATATTCGTCAAGAAATCTACGGATTTCTACAGGTTTTTTTAGGATTAAATCAGATGATATTTTCACACTTGCATGTGTTTTCAATTCATCCAATACTATTGCATAGGCTTGCTCAATACATCTGTCGCATATATGAGCACTAATGCCAGCAATCAATAAATTCGTTTCTGGTTTTTTTCTACCGCAGAACGAACATTCTAAAACTTCTTTTGCCATTTTTGTGGTATTGCAAAATTTTTTGTACGCAAATGTACAAAGTTATTTTAAAGTTATGGTATTAATATGGTTTTATTTAACTAACTGATTATCTTCTCAATACCTCATCTATCATGCCATATTCTTTAGCTTCATCAGCAATCATCCAATAATCTCTTTCGCTATCCTTATATACTTTTTCGAATGTTTGACCAGAATGTTTAGCAATTATTTGGTATAATTCATCTTTCAATTTGAGCATTTCTTTCAAATTAATTTCCATATCGGTTGCAACACCTTGTGCTCCACCTGAAGGCTGATGTATCATCACACGAGAATGTGGTAAAGCAGATCTTTTTCCGTCTGCACCAGCACATAGTAGAACTGCACCCATCGAAGCTGCCATTCCAGTACAAATAGTAGCTACATCGGGTTTTATGTACTGCATGGTGTCATATATTCCTAATCCTGCATAAACACTTCCACCTGGAGAGTTAATATAGATTTGGATATCTTTGGAAGCATCTACACTTTCTAGAAATAGAAGTTGAGCCTGTATAATATTAGCAACATGATCATCTACACCTGTTCCCAAAAAGATGATTCTATTCATCATTAAACGTGAAAAAACATCGAGTTGTGAGATGTTTAATTGACGTTCTTCTATAATGTATGGTGTCATGCTACTCACAATTTTGTCGTAATACATGCTGTTTACGCCATGTTTTTTAGTAGCAAATTTTTTAAATTCTTTACCGAAGTTCATAGTTTGTTTAGTTTAAAAGTTTAATTTTTAAAAACTTAGCTTTGTTTCGATTGTTTTTTCAAAAAAAAGCGCCAAAATCACAAAGATTTTGACGCTCAAATATAGTGAATTTTCTAATTATATCTCACCATACATGGCTTTGATAAAATCTTCATAATTAACTTCTTTAGATTTAGCTTTTACTTTTTCTTTGAACAATGATAACATTTTACTACTCATCAATTGTTCAGAAAGTCTTTTTACTTCCTCTTGATTAGACATAACGCGAGCTACAATTCCTTTCACATCATCATCAGTTGGATTCATTTGTCCAAACTGTGCCATTTGTTTTTTGATTAAATCTGAAGTGTAGTCTTTCAATTCTTCAAAGGTAATTTGCAGATTGTTTTCAGCCATAATTTTACCTTCTATCAACTGATAACGTAATCCTTTTTCTGATTTATTGAATTCTTCTTCGGCTTCTTCTGCAGTCATTGGATTTTCTGTAGCTGTTTGAATCCATTTTTTCAAAAATTCTGCTGGTAAATCAAATTTTGTATTATCAATCAAAAACTCTGTCACATCGTTTAAGAATTTTTGATCTGCTTGTTGTTCAAACTGTTTTTCGGCATCTTCTTTGATTTTTGCTTTCAATTCATCAACAGAAGTAACCACTTTTGGTCCAAATAATTTGTCAAACAATTCTTGGTCTAGAGTTGCCGGTTCGTGAGTTGTAACTTCATCTATTGTGAAAGTAACTTCAATATCAAGACCGTGAACATCATCGTGTCCAACAGCTAGATAATCCATCAGTTTGTGATCGTCGTCAAAAAGTCCTTTGGTTTTTAATGTTACAACGTCGCCTACTTTTTTACCAATAAAACTTTTTGCTGTTTTCTTATCAGCAAAAACACCCAATGAAACAGTTGTTCTGTTATTGATACCTTTTTCTTCGTTAGCAAAAACTCCCGAAACATCGTTTCCTTCTTCAACAACATCTTTAGCGATTAACTTTCCGTATTGTTTTTGAATTCTTGCTACTTGGTCATTAAGCATTTTTTCATCAGCTACGATTTTATAACTCACTAAGTTATTTTTTGCTGATAAATCAACTGTAAATTCTGGCGATAATCCTAGTTCGAATTCAAATTTGTAATCTTCTGTATCCCAATCGAAATCTTCGGTAACTTTTGGCAACGGGTTTCCAAGTATATCTAGTTTTTCTTCAACCAAATAATTATTCAAACTGTCTTGTAATAGTTTATTTACTTCATCAAGCAAAACAGCTTTTCCATATTGTTTTTGGATTAAACTCATTGGAACAGCTCCTTTTCTGAAACCTGGTATTGAAGCATTTTTTTTATAATCTGCTAATACTTTTTGAACTTTTTCTGCATAGTCGTCTTTTGAAACTTCAACAGTTACTACTGCATTCAATGCGTCTACATTACTTCTTGTAATATTCATTTCGGATAAAATTTTTTATATACTAAAATTGGGTTGCAAAAGTACACTTTTTTTACAACCCAACCAATTTTTTAAACTATTGAATTTTAGCAAATTATTTATTAGCTTTTCAATCGTTGTCCGTTAGTTTATAGACGATAGATTGTGACAAGGAAAGAACTATACTAAAAAGCATAGCTGTTAAAAAAGAATTTACATTGAAGCCTTCTATTAATCGGTCACAAACCAAAATAATTATTGCATTGATTACCAAGTAAAACAATCCGAGTGTAAAAATTGTAATTGGCAAAGTAAATAGCACTAGAACTGGCTTAACAAAAACATTTAGCAAACCTAAAACAATTGCAACAGTTAAAGCCGTAGTAAACTCATCAACAACAACTCCTTTCATGAGATAGGAAATAATCATTACTAAAAAGGCTGTAATCAAAACTCTTATTATAATTTTCATAGTTATTATTTTAAAAATTTAATTGTTTCTTCAAAAAACATTTTGGGATTTTCGGCATGAAGCCAATGTCCAACATTAGGAATAGTTACTAGTTCAAAAATAGGGAAATGTTTTTGAATTTCGGGCATATCTTTATCTAGAATATATCTTGAATTTCCTCCTCTAATAAATAGTGTTGGTCTTTCAAATATTTTATCATCGGGCAAAGCCTTACCTATTTCTTCGATCTTTTCATTAAAGACTTTTAAATTAAATCTAAAATCAAGTTGCCCAGGTTCTTTCCAATAGAGGCTTTTCATCAAAAACTGTCTGGTGCCAAAATCAGGAATATAAGGATACAGCATTTCTTCTACTTGTGTTCTATCGGGCTTTGTTGAAAAATCTACAGCATTCAATCCTGCTAAAATATCTTGATGATGTGGTGCATAATATTTTGGACCAATGTCAGCAACAATCAATTTTTTTATTAGGTCTGGATAAGTTGTTGCTAATAGCATCGCTACTTTTCCACCCATCGAGTGCCCAATTATTGAAATATTTGACAGATTGTGATGGTTGCAATATTCCAAAACATCAGCAACCATTAGTTCATAACTAAAATCGTTTGAATGAAAACTTCTTCCGTGGTTTCTTAAATCGAGCATGTGAACCTGAAATCCTTCATTAGCATATTGTGTGCCTAGTGATTTCCAGTTATCGCTCATTCCTAAAAATCCATGAATGATTAAAAGAGGTTGTCCTTCGCCTTCAATTCTTGAATACAACATTATTTTAATTTGTTTAAATACATATTAACTGTGTTATCCAACCCAAAATACAAGGCTTCAGAAATCAATGCATGACCAATAGAAACCTCTAGAAGATTTGGGATATTTTCTTTGAAAAATTTAATATTATCCAAACTCAAATCATGACCAGCATTAATTCCTAAATCTAATTCATTTGCAAGAATTGCTGCTTTTGTGTAGGGTTCAATTCCTTTTTCGTTACCAAGCGAATACTGATGAGCAAAGGCTTCGGTATATAATTCTATTCTATCTGTTCCGGTTTTTTTTGCGCCTTCTATCATTTCGAGAACTGGATCAACAAATATTGAGGTGCGAATTCCGTTTCGTTTGAATTCAGAAATAACTTCGGTTAAATAATCTTGAAATTTTATTGTATCCCAACCAGCAGATGAAGTTATTGCGCCTATAGCATCTGGAACTAGTGTAACTTGAGTTGGCTTACATTCAAGAACCAAATCGATAAAATTGTGTTGCGGATTTCCTTCAATGTTGTATTCCGTGTACACAATAGATTTTAAATCCCTAGCATCTTGGTATCGAATGTGCCTTTCATCTGGCCTTGGATGAATGGTTATTCCTTGTGCTCCAAATTTTTGAATATCAGTTGCTACTTTCAACAAATCGGGAACATTTCCTCCGCGAGCATTTCGTAAAGTGGCTATTTTATTAATATTTACACTTAATTTTGTCATGAAAATTGATTAATCATTTTTTAAACCACAAAAATACAAAGTAAAATATCGACTATTCTGCTAATTTTTGATTATTTTGCAATTCAAAATAAAAGCCATTAATGAGAGTACTTTCAGAATACATTAATAACGACCTAAAACCAATTTCAGTCAACGATTTTTTGGTTAGTGTACAGGATTTTTTTATAGATGTTCCTTATTCACATTTTCCCGTTTTGGAAAATGACGTTTACGTTGGTTGTATTTCTGCAGTTGATGCCGAAACATTTGAAATGAATAAAAAAGTAAGCGATTATCGATATGCTTTTGAGGGGTTTTTCGTTAGAGAAAGCATGGTTTGGCTCGATGTTTTGGAGGTTTTTGCTAGAAATAATTCTAACATAGTTCCTATCCTGAACGAAAACAATCAATACATAGGTTATTACCAGATTACCGATGTAATAAAGTTTTTGAATGAGACACCTTTTTTAAAAGAAACTGGAGGAATTATTGTTGTAGAAAAAGGAGTTATTGACTACTCAATGAGCCAAATAGCTCAAATTGTTGAAAGTAACAACGGCAAATTATTAGGGTTGTTTGTGTCTGAAGCAAATAATGACAAAGTTCAAATTACTGTAAAAACAACTCTTGGCGGAATGAATGACATCATCCAAACCTTTAGAAGATATAATTATGAAATTGTTTCTGAGCACAACGAGGACAATTATTTGAATAATTTGAAAGAACGCTCAGAATATCTTGATAAGTACTTAAATATCTAACCATGAAAGTAGCCATCTTCGGTCAATATTATCAAAACGACACGCGTCCAATCATCAAAGATATTTTTGTTTTTTTTAATAAAAACAATGTTGAAATAGTCATTGAAGAGCAATTTTTGAAAATATTGTATGAGGAAAAAATTGTTGAAAATAAATACAATACTTTTTCTTCGCACCAAGACTTGAACAGCTCTTTTGATATATTGATAAGCATTGGTGGTGATGGAACAATACTGAGAGCAGCTACCTATGTTAGAAACAGTGGAATTCCTATACTTGGCATAAATGCAGGTAGATTAGGGTTTTTGGCCAAAGTTCAAAAAGAAAATATTGAAACTTTTCTAAAAATAGTACTTGAAAAAAAATACACTATTTCCAGCCGAACATTACTACATCTTTCCAGTAACCCAAGAAATCATGAAATAGATATAGATTTTGCACTCAATGAAATTTCGGTTTCTAGAAAAGACACTACATCTATGATTACCATAGAAACCTACCTTAACAAAGAATACTTGACAACTTATTGGGCAGATGGGCTAATAATTTCAACGCCTACTGGTTCAACTGGATATTCACTAAGTTGTGGTGGACCAGTATTAATTCCTGAAGTAGAGAGTTTTGTCATAACTCCAATAGCTCCACATAACCTTAACGCTAGACCATTGGTTATTCCAAACAATACGGAAATCCGACTAAAAGTTTCTGGAAGAGAAAAACAGCATTTGGTTTCACTTGACTCAAGATTTATAGTTGTTAATAATAATACTGAGTTAATTTTGAGAAAAAACGATTTTGACATCAAAATGGTTGAAATCCCTGAAGAAACTTTCTTAAAAACTCTTCGAGGAAAACTACTTTGGGGTGAAGACAAAAGGAATTAAAATTCATTTTTTCTATACTACTTTCCATTTTTTTTTCGTTTTAGCAAAAACAAACCTTATTATTTCAAATAATTGAGGTAAAGAATATTAACATTTATGTTTCATAAGTGCTGATAATTATTATATTTGCACGCTATTTTCAATTGAATGAGAAAGATTTTTTTTGTGTTTTTTTGCTTATTGACAAATAACTTTTTGAATGCTCAAATTCATGAAATTGGAGTGTTTTTAGGAGGAAGCAATTTTGTAGGTGATGTTGGAAAAACAAACTATATTTCGCCCAATGAGCCAGCATTCGGAATATTATATAAGTGGAACAAGAGTCCTAGACATTCATATAGAATTTCGTATATGCAATCAACAGTTTCAGGAAATGACAAAGATTCTGATGAACCTGCAAGAAATTTAAGAGGCTATTCTTTTGAAAATAACATAAAAGAATTTTCAATTGGGATGGAGTTCAATTTTTTTGATTTCAACTTACATGAAGAGTTAAAAAAGAAATTTACACCATATGTTTTTACAGGGATAAATTACTTCATTTATAACGAATTATATGTGATAAACGGAGAAACCAAAGAAGATTATCAGGATAGTGAGTTTGCCATTCCAATAACTCTAGGATTAAAATCAAAAATTACAAGCTCATTGGTTTTAGGATTAGAAGTTGGAGCAAGATATACTTTTACTGATAATATTGACGGAAGTCAACCCAAAAATAAAAATTTGGAGCCGTTAAAATTTGGAAATGTAAATAGCAACGATTGGTATGTTTTTAGTGGTTTTACATTAACATACACTTTTGGAAACAAACCTTGCTATTGCGCTGATTAAAAATGGATTTAGAAAAAAATATAGATAAAACAAACTTACCCAAGCATCTTGCCATAATCATGGATGGCAATGGTCGTTGGGCAAAGCAAAAAGGATTTCTTCGAGCGTTTGGTCACGAAAATGGCACAAAAGCAGTTCGAATAACTGTGGAAAATTGCGCAAAACTCGGGATTGAAAACCTTACACTCTATGCTTTTTCAACAGAAAATTGGAATAGACCAAAACTAGAAGTAGACAC
>Ga0116191_1003339_pt1 | contig 11730 bp, 10 predicted proteins | sample AD_UKC111_MetaG_FD_89897 | JGI IMG/M metagenome (GOLD analysis project Ga0116191, IMG submission 89897) | Active sludge microbial communities of municipal wastewater-treating anaerobic digesters from Hong Kong - AD_UKC111_MetaG | ecosystem: Engineered > Bioreactor > Anaerobic > Digestate...
GATTTCTGCTTTTATTTCCTTGATTCTTTCCATCTTTTGTAGCTCCTTTGGCTTTTTTGACCTCGGAACTATTTTACCATGTTTTCTTGTTTTGCTCTAGTTGGGGGAGCGGTTGGCGGATACGATATAATTAAGCTCAAACTATTATACAGTTTTTATTGCTTTTTTATTTGTATTCCAAGAATATCAAGACTTTCCTTATCTACCTCAGCAGGGCAAGCAGACATAAGTTCTGATGCGTTCTGTACCTTAGGAAATGCAGTAACGTCACGTAAACTTTCTGCACCACAGATTATCATTGCAAGTCGGTCTAGACCTATACCCATTCCACCATGAGGAGCAGCACCATATTTATATGCTTCAACAAGAAAACCAAACTTTGCTTCAATTTCCTCTTCGGTAAGCCCAAGAGATTTGAACATTTTTTGCTGAAGCTCATAGTCAGTAATTCTGATTGACCCGCTTGAAAGCTCTGTTCCGTTCAGGACAAGGTCATAAGCCTTTGCATATACCTTTGACGGATCGCTGTCAAGATACTGTAGGCATTCGTCCATAGGCATTGTAAAAGGATGATGCATAGCAAGCCATTTTCCACTTTCTTCATCATATTCAAAGAATGGAAATTCAGTAATCCAAAGAAAATTATATCCTTTAGGAATGATGTTAAGCTGTTTAGCAACTTTTAAGCGAAGTGAACCTAAAGTAGGAAGCGTAACGCTGTTTTTATCGGCAACAATAAGAACAACGTCACCCTTTTCAGCACCACAGGCATTCAATATAGAACCAAGATCGTCTTCTGTTATAAACTTGCTGAATGAGCAGTTTGGAGCGTCATCCACCCAACGTATATATGCAAGTCCCTTTGCACCTATACCCTTGACATATTCAGTCAGTTTGTCAATTTCCTTACGGGTTAATGCGGCAGCAGCATTCTTAGCAGTGATTGCTCTTACAGAACCGCCTGCCTCAATTGCAGAGCTAAATACGCTGAATCCGCAGGACTTAACAATATCAGAAATGTTGACAATCTCCATACCGAAACGTGTGTCAGGCTTGTCTGAACCATATCTATCCATAGCGTCCTTATATTTCAGACGTGGCAGAGGAGTCGGAATATCAACATTGAGGAGCTCTTTGAACAGACGTTTTATAAAGCCTTCATTCATTTCCATAATATCATCAACATCAACAAACGACATTTCAAGGTCAATTTGTGTAAATTCAGGCTGACGGTCAGCTCTTAAATCCTCATCCCTGAAACAGCGTGCAAGCTGAATATATCTGTCATAGCCTGCAATCATAAGCAGCTGCTTATATATCTGGGGTGATTGCGGAAGGGCATAGAACTTACCCTGATGAACTCTTGACGGAACAAGATAGTCTCTTGCACCCTCTGGAGTTGACTTAATCATCATAGGAGTTTCAATTTCAATAAAGCCGTTTTCATGATAGTAATCCCTTGCAACCTTTGCAATTTTACTTCTCATTATAATGTTATCCTGCAAGGTTTTTCTTCTCAGGTCAAGATAGCGGTATTTAAGACGAAGCTCCTCGTTTGTATTTGTATTGTCAACAATCTCAAAAGGAGGTGTCTGTGCTTTTGCAAGTATACGAAGATCATCAACAATTATTTCAATGTTTCCTGTTTTAATTTCAGTATTCTTGCTTTCACGTTCTCTTACAACGCCCTTTGCCATAAGAACATACTCGGAATGACAGCCTGAAGCCTTTTCAAAAACAGTTCTGTCTGTTGTATCGTTGAATGCAAGCTGAACAATACCTGTTCTGTCCCTTAGGTCGATAAAGATAAGGTTTCCGAGATCCCTTACTTTCTGAACATATCCTCCTACAACAACAGTATTTCCTATTCCCTCAACGTCACCGCAGTAATGGGTGCGCTTTAAACCTGACATATTGTCTGCCATTTTTATTTCTCCTTTAAATTACTTATTTTGTGTCTGTAGATTTTCAAAAACATTATCAAACATATCCTCAACAACCATATTTGAAAAATCGTCAATGAACTTGTCTGTCAGTCTTATATCAGTTTCATTGCCTGTTTCCATATTTTTAAGCCTTGCTTTTTTAGATTCAAGCTCATTATCGCCAAGCACCATTGTAAATGTTGCTCCGATTTTATCGGCATACTTCATTTGTGCTTTTAAGCCTCTGCCCATAACATCATATTCAGCATAGTATCCATCATCACGAAGCTCTTTAGCGAGAATAACAGCCTTTTCAAGAGCCTTTTCACCCATCGAGGCAATATAAATGTCACATTTTTTTGCAGGAATAAAGTCACATTCCTGACTTTGCATAGTCAGAATAAGACGCTCAATTCCCATAGCAAAACCTAAAGCAGGCATAGGCTTTCCGCCCATCTCCTCAATAAGTCCGTCATAGCGTCCGCCGCCGCAGACAGTTCCCTGTGCCCCAATATCGGTTGTAACAAACTCAAAAACAGTCCTTGTGTAGTAGTCAAGACCTCTTACAATCTTAGGGTTAATCTTAAATTCAATACCCATTGCAGTCAGGTTTTTTTTCAGTGTTTCAAAATGCTCCCTGCAGTCGTCACAGAGAAAATCAAGTATAACAGGCGCATTTTCAGCTATCTTGGAGCAGACAGGACTTTTGCAATCAAGAATTCTCATAGGGTTCTTTTCAAGCCTGTCAAGACATGTTTCGCAAAGGTCACCCTTGCTGTTTTCAAAGTAAGCTTTCAGAGCCTTGTGATATTCAGCACGGCAATCAGGACAGCCTATTGAGTTGATAAAAAGCTCAATGTTTTTTAGTCCAAGCCTGTCAATTAAGCCTTTTGCCATAGCGATAATATCAGCATCGGCACAAGGGGAGGCACTTCCGTACATTTCTGCACCAAACTGGTGAAACTCTCTCAAACGGCCTGCCTGCGGCTTTTCATAGCGAAAGCATGGAATAATGTAGTAGACCTTCTGTGGAAGAGCGTCATTCAGCAGTCCGTTTTCAATTGAAGCTCTTGCGGCGCCTGCTGTTCCTTCAGGACGAAGTGTTATAGAACGGTTGCCCTTGTCATTAAAGGTGTACATTTCTTTTTGAACAACGTCAGTTGTATCTCCAACACTTCTTGTGAAAAGCTCTGTATGTTCAAAAACAGGGAAACGTATTTCTTTGAAGCCGTAAGCTTCAGCAGTTTCAGCAGCAAGCTTTTCTACAGTATGCCACTTATAAGCTTCTGATGGAACAACGTCTTGTGTACCCTTTGGTCTTTGTGTAATCAGTGCCATTTTAATAATCTTTCCTTTCTGATACTTGTTCGGAACAAATAGCCGAGTTAAAAGTATTTTTTACGCTATATCTCCGATAATTTTAATACATTTTTCTAAAGCCCTTTACATCATCAGTGTATCCTATATTCTCATAAAATATATGCGCATTATGTCGAAATCCGGAAGAAACAAGAATTGAGTAAAGGCAGTTATTTTCTTTTGCAAACTCATCAAGCTTATCAAAAAGCTTTTTGCCTACACCTGTTCTTCTATACTGCTCATCAACTATAACATCTTCAACTACCATAAAAGGTTTTCCACACATAGGTAGTGCCTTGCATATTATACCCAGAACTGAACCTATAATCTTGTTGTTTTCCTTGGCAGTAAGGAGAAGGTAACTTTCATCGTTAATCATTTTCATATAAGTTTTTTCACTCGCTTCAAGTGAACTTTCAAATTCGCCAAGTCCTTTATAGAGCTCAAGAAGCTCTCTAATGTCTTCAGGTTTAAGCTTTTCAATTGTCATAAATCCTGCCCTCCGAATTATAAAATAAAAAATCGCCCTTGTATTACTACAAGGGACGACTAAAAAACCGTGATACCACCCTGATTCAACACAGTAAATGTGCGCACTCATTGTTCTTTAACGCAGAATTACGTCCACTCTTTATCAAATGGAGGCTCAGAGGTGTCCTTTGCATAAATCAGTTTAAGCAGTTTCCAGCCAAGCCTGCTCTCTCTTTAAAACACAAATAAATGCTACTCTCCCCGTCACAGCTATTAAATATAAATATACTATACAACAAAATAATTGATTTGTCAATATAATTAAAATTTTGTTCTAATAAAATCCGACTAAATAACAGGGTTAACAATCTGACGCCAGTCGAGATCTCCTCGTTCAAGAGCATGAATGAGTGCTTCAGCAGTAGCAATATTTGTAGCAACAGGTATATTGTGAACATCGCAAAGTCTTAAAAGGTTCATATCATTAGGTTCATGAGGCTTAGGCGTAAGAGGATCCCTAAAAAACAAAAGAATATCAATTTCATTACATGATATTCTTGCGCCGATTTGCTGATCGCCGCCTTGTGAACCGCTTAGATAACGCCGTATATTCAGACCTGTTGCTTGCGCTACCATTTTCCCTGTTGTTCCTGTTGCACAAAGATTATGTCGTGATAGTATTCCGCAATATGCAATGCAAAACTGCACAAGCAATTCTTTTTTTGAATCGTGAGCAATCAGCGCAATATTCATTTTACGTCATTCCTTTCTTTTTTATTATAATTATTTTTACATCAAATTACATAAGAAGAGCTTTAAGGGTGAGTGGTATATCTTCTCCTTTAATACGCTTTGAAATAGCATCAAACGCCTTAAATGAAGGTGAGCTTGATGGAAGAGGAACACCTTTTCCAGTTGAAATAACGACTGCATCGTCATCAGGAATTACACCAATAAGCTGAACACCTACAGTATCAATAATTGAATCAAGGTCAGGTACAAGTTCTTCTTTCAATATATCTGGGTTAACCTTATTTATAATAAGACGCTGTTTTTTATTACCTCTTTTATAAAACTCATCAGACATTGTTCTTGCATCTCTAACACATATAGGATCTGGTGTTGTATTGATAAGAATTAAATCAGACTGTTCCACAACATCAAAAACGCTTTCATTTGTACCTGCTGAAGTATCGACGATAATATATTCATAGTATTTTCTCATCTCCGAGCAGATTTTATAAATAGTATCTGCATCAACCTTTGCAAACGGGTCCTCAGGAGCGCAGACAATACTGAGATTTGAAGCGAGCTTAACCTGCGTAGTAGCCTTATAAATATCACATTCCCCTCTGAGCACAGAACCAAGGTCATATGTAATATCATCCTTTACTCCAAGCATAATATCAAGACATCTTAATCCAAAATCAAGTTCTATAATAAGAGTTCTATGTCCCTGCTTTGCAAGTGCAAATCCAAGTTCTGAACAAATTGTTGATTTCCCTGTTCCGCCTTTTCCTGAAGTTACAGCTATAATTTTTGACATAATAATCTCCTTTCATTGTTAGATATATGTACAGACAGCTTAACAAAACCTACCATATATTTTCCTTTTGGAACTTATCACAAAAGAATTACTTATACATAGGTTTTGCATACTGAAATTATAGTTCAATATTTATTTTACCACAAACTATTATTTTGTCAAAGCATTTTCCCCTAACTTGCATAAGTTTGTAAAAAATATGTTATTACATTTATTGTTTTTGTATAAATTGTACAAATGTTTATTATTCTAATATAGAAGTTTCTAGATTTGTTTCCGTTGTTGAAGCTGTTGTTACGGGAGGAACGGATACTGTTGTTACGGCAGGCGTTACAGTTGTATCTGAAAGAATAGTGGATAGGTCTGTTTTATACATTTGAGGGGTAGTATCTGATACCGTGTAATTTTCATTATAATATGCATCAATAAGCTGTTTTATCATAAGCTTTGAATACTCGCCGTGTTCAATAAATCCAGAAAAAGCTATTTGCGGGTCATCAACTGGATAAAAGCCTATAAATGAAGAACCGGTGTCTTCAGAAGACGTCATTTGAGGAGTACCTGTTTTAATTGCAGCCTGACCATCCAGCTTTGTCAGTAAATAATCGGTATAATAATTTTTTTCGGTAGGATAAGAATAAGGAGTAAAATTTGCAGCCTGAATCATTCCCTTTATTACAGTATCAAACGTGTAGCCTGTTTTATCTTCAATACGTTCAGCAATAACGGGTTGAGTTTTCTTGACAAGCTGTTCCATGTTGTAGGTATGAATACTGTCAACAAGATGAGGCTGATACCTTACACCCTTATTTGCAATAGTTTCTGCAATTACTGCCATTTGAATAGGAGTAACATAGGTTTCCGACTGGCCTATTGCAGCCTGAACGACATTGCCCGCCTGCCACTCAAGCTTTCTTTCGGCAAACGAATCCGGAGTAGCTATCCATCCTGCAGCTCCGCCTGTTTCAAGTCCGGTAGTACTGCCAAGTCCATAACGCGACGCATATTCTGCAATCATATCAATACCCATTCTACGTCCTGTTTCATAGAAAAATATATTACATGACTTTTCAAGAGCTGTTACAACATTTATTGTTCCATGATATCCTGTACATTTTGGCTGATAATCTTCCCAGTAGGTATAAACTCCTGTGCAAGTTACTGTAGTGCTTGGAGAAATCACTCCTTCATTGAGGGCACCTGTTGCTGTAACAGTTTTAAATGTTGAACCCGGTCTGTACAATCCGCTTGTTGCTCTGTTTGTAAGCGGAGAATTTTCCCCATTTAGAACAGCTGAATAGTTTGTTATATAGTCATTTAAGTTATAAGTAGGACTTGTTGCAGCAGCAAGAACCGCACCTGTTTTAACATCAAGAACTACAATTGCTCCTGCGTTTGCTTCGGTTCCTTTTGCCAAAGATGAATTTTGATTTTGAAGCCATTCTATATGATTTTCAAGAATTTTCTGTACTTTTCTTTGATAATCAATATTAATAGTAAGCTGAACAGTATTTCCAGGAACAGCCTCTTCTGTAATTTCATCAGAAACAACTGTGCCATTAAGAAATCCTATGGTTCTTGTTCCTTTTTTGCCACGAAGATACTGCTCCATAGCTTTTTCAATGCCGCTTTTTCCAATAACATCATTTAATGCATAGCCCTCTGATTTGTATTTTTCATACTCCTCTGCATCAATAGGGCCTACAGTACCAATAAGATGCGGTATAACATCACCCTGTTCATAAACTCTTATTGCCTCTTCAATAACGTCGATTCCGTCCATGTCATATGATGCTTCTTTCAATCTTACAACAGCATCCATAGGGATGTCTTGTGCAAATGTATATCTGTTTGCAACCGAAAAATTTCGTATAAACATTTCATAGCGTATTCCGGCAACAATTCTTTTTTCTTCATCTGTGTAATCGTCGGAAATATCATACTTTGCAACCATTGCATCGATACATTCACCGGCTGTCGCATATATCTGAACCCCAATGTTTTCACGAAGCTTTTTAATATCAGAATCTCTTGAATCAAGAAATTCATACGGCTTAGCTTTTGAAATTGGCAAAGTATCAATCCAATCAGTATTGCTTTCCTTTAAAAGCTCTGCAGTTTCAAGGATAATCCTGTTCATTTCTTTGTTGTCTGACGGGAAAAAAGCTTTTTCAACAATTACATTAAAACCAACTTTGTTGCTTACAATAGCATTTCCATCAATGTCAACAATTTCTCCTCTTGGAGAATTTATGACTTGAGTTCCTAAAGTTGTGCTGTGAGCCATTTCAACATATTTATCACCGTCAACAATTTGTATTTTCATAAGCTCTACACAGCCATATGCCATTGCAGCAAGAATTAGGCCAAAGAAAAACACTGCTCTAAATTTTTCTGCTATATTTTTCATAACAATTATCATTTATCCTTAAGTTAACAGTGTTATTCTCTTACAATAGCATCTGATTTTTCTTCAATAAAATGCTCTTTGATAATGCCAAATTTTGTGGCTGTTATTTTTATCAAATAATAAAACGCAATGGTTGATATGTTTGTAAATATTAATGTAGGCAAAAAATAATCAAGCAAAATCATTCCATTTTTATCATATCCCCATATTGCGTAATAAAACAGGTAATTAAGAAATGCTTGTATAAGAGTTACAATAAATGTTATAAATATTACATTAAGAATATGCTGACGCATAATAAACATAAATAACAGGGAAGTTATTGTACAACACCACATAAGTATTATTGCATGAAATCCTACAAGAGTCCCCATCGCCGAGTCAGTCATAAGGCCGCAAATGCAACCGGTTATAGCAGCATTTAATGGTTCTTCATTCATAGAAATACATATAGCTATTGGCACAAGAAAAATAGGGTTTGGAATATTAAAATGAATTGTTGTCATATATACATATGACAGGCTGATTATAAAATAGTAAATAAGCCATTTTATAATACTATTCCGTTTTTCAAGACGTTTTTTCAGCTGATTATTCATTAGAATTGCCTTCTTTGCTATCAGCAGCTTTCTGCCCTTTAAAGCTTGTAATTACAAATACATTAGTAATAGCTGTTGGCTTTACAGCAGGTTCAATTACCGCATACATTGAAAGTCCGCTGTCCTCCATTCCTGTTTCCTTAACGGTTCCAACAAGTTGGCTTGCAGGGAAATTCTGGCTCCCACTCGTAATAATGATATCTCCTACCTTAATATCCGCCGTCTTATCTATGTAGTTCATACGGCATAAACCTTTTTGTGCAAGCTCAACATCGCCCTCAATTATCCCTGTAACCTTTTTCCTGACAGAATAAACTCCCACAGCAGTTTTAGGTGAATAAAGCGTTCTTACTTTTGAAGTAGAGGTTGAAACATCATAGCATACTCCAACAAGTCCGTCTGATGTAACAACAGGATCATACGGCTTAATCCCATCATCAGAACCTTTATCAATAACAAACGTTGCATAAGGGTCATTAGTTTGTCTTGCAATAATTTCACAAGGCGGAGAAAATGTAAAATCTTCATACTGTTCTTTAAGATCCAGCATAACTCTAAGTTCTTGATTTTCCTTTTTTAAGCTGTCATAGTCAATTATTTCATTATATAGCTCATTAAGCTGTTCTTTAAGCTGCTGATTTTCTTGATAATATTTTTCAGCATTTACAAGCATATCAAGTGAGGATGAAACCTTATTTGAAATATTTGTAGACAGCTTTTTAACTGGTTCAAACAATTTATCAAAAAAAGAGGAGCTTTCCGAAGCATAACCACCCTTAGTTAGTGTATAAATCATTACTCCGATAATAACTGCGGTAACAGCAACAAGTATTTTGAATTTTTTAGTTTTAAAAAATTCTTTCAAAAAACCGCCTCCCGTCAAGCTAAAAACAGACGGATAAATTTCTCTATCCGCCTCTTGTTACAGAAACCGTTTTTAGTATCAATAATATTTTGAATCGTCGTTAAGAACCTCATGAAGCTTCTCAATATCTTCAAGAACTCTGCCTGTTCCGTCAGCAACACAATCAAGAGGTGTTTCGGCAATATATACAGGCATACCTGTTTCCTTGCTGATAAGTCTGTCCAGCCCTCTTATAAGCGCACCGCCTCCTGCAAGGGTTATTCCCTGGTCAATAATATCGGCAGCAAGCTCCGGAGGAGTTTTTTCAAGAGTAACCTTTATAGCTTCAATAACGTGAGAAAGAGGTTCTGAAAGAGCTTCCCTTATTTCAGCAGATGTAACAGTAATATTTTCTGGAAGACCGTTAAGAAGATTTCGTCCCTTAATTTCCATGTTATCCTCTTTATCTGACGGATAAGCTGAACCAATAGCAATCTTTACATTCTCAGCAGTTCTTTCACCTATAAGAAGGTTATATTTTTTCTTTATATAGTTAATAATTGCACTATCAAAAGCATCTCCGGCAACTCTTACTGAACGTGAAGTAACTATACCACCAAGAGAAATAACAGCAACCTCAGATGTACCTCCGCCAATATCCACAATCATAGAACCAGTAGGGTCAGAAACAGGAAGTCCTGCACCTATAGCCGCAGCCATAGGTTCTTCAATAATGCTTACCCTTTTTGCTCCGGCATTTTCTGCAGCTTCTTTAACCGCACGTCTTTCAACAGCAGTTACTCCTGAAGGAATACAGATAATTACTCTTGCCTTGACAAACGGAGGTGCACCCTTCAAAGCTTTTTTAATGAATTCCTGCAGCATTGTTGTTGTTATTTCAAAATCGGCAATAACACCGTCCTTGAGAGGCCTTACTGCAACAATTGAGCCCGGAGTACGTCCGATAACGTCTTTAGCCTCCTGACCAACATACTTTGCCCTGTCAGTTCTTGTATCAACTGCAACTACAGAAGGTTCACGAATAATAATACCTTTCCCTCTCATATATACAAGGGTATTGGCAGTACCCAAATCAATTCCAATATCTCTGGTAAACATTAACTTTTTGCTCCTTTTTTGACAATATATTAAGACAACTAAAAATATTATATCACTAAAAATGGATATCTACAACACATTTCTAAAGAAAAATTGTATTTTTTCAAATTCTAAAAAATATGCATTTTAAAGTATTTTAAATTATATGTTTTTGTATATTTTGACGTATAACTACTATAAAGTTATAACCCTTTACATGTTTTATTATAAATGACAAGAGAAACAATTACACACATTATCTGAGCAACATTGACTGAAAGTGTCAGTCCAAAAGCCAGCTTTAAAACTATAAGATCAAGTACAGCCGGAGAATCTGTTGACAATCCTACAGACATTGTATATGAAAGCCACGACAGATATGAGATATCCTTGCAAAGTTTTGCAATTACTGTTCCAAAAACAATTCCTGCAAGAAGAAAAAACAAAAATGCAACGGTTTTTTTTAATCCTCCGCTCATGATGATAACCATTCCTTTTCTTATTTTCTTATAATATTCCTCTGTAATAAAGACCTCTTGTAAAATTCTTTGAATCGACTTTAGAGCCATTAAGATATCGCATAATAATATGCTCAATATCTTTTTTGCTTTCATTTGTAAAAAACAGCTGAATAAACGAAGCTCCATGAATTTCATCCAGTCTGTCCGACAATTGCAGAACATCACAGTTAAGAATTTCCGATGAATCACCGTCACATACAACTGGGAAAATACGTCCTGTTCTGTCAGTAATATGACCGGTACAACTTTTGCAGCTACCAACCGCCTGCTTTATTGGACAGTTTCTTGTGAGCATAAGCGGAAGCTTTCCGTAAGCGATAACTCCAAACGGCATAACATCTGCAAGCTCAGATACTTGTGACAGCTTCATTTCAAATGAAACAACAGTATCTTCAACACCTATATCATGAAGAACTTTCAGACTGTATGAATTTGTTACGTTAAGACCAAAACCGCCGTAAAGTATAAATCCAAAAGCTTTGCCAATCTGTATATGGGCTGGGTTTTGACAATATAGTCTTGTAAAGCCTTTTTCTTTAAGCTCTAAAAGTTCCTTTTGCAGCTTATTTTCATCGGTAATAAATCTTGGAGGAGCAATTGTCAGTCTTGTATCAGCAGCTATTTTTCTACACTCACTTAATGGCAGAATAACCTGTTCAATTTTGCTACTTTCAAGGCAAATCAGTGCCTGTTCAGCAGTCCTAACCTGAGAACGTATTCTCTTTGGGACCGTTTCGGATTTTTTGAAAATAGGAAGCTGGATATCTTTTATTACATAATTAGCTTTGCTTTTTGAAATCCTTGCCATGTCAAGCTCTGCAATTGCTTCACGTCTAATAGTATTAATTTGCGATGCTGTAAGCATAAGACCGCTGTCAATTTCAGCGGTTATTTTTCCAGCGTTGTAAACAGTATCTCCAAGCTTTGAAAGCTGTTTTCTTAGTGTTTCGTCAGTAA
>Ga0116191_1003345_pt1 | contig 11712 bp, 9 predicted proteins | sample AD_UKC111_MetaG_FD_89897 | JGI IMG/M metagenome (GOLD analysis project Ga0116191, IMG submission 89897) | Active sludge microbial communities of municipal wastewater-treating anaerobic digesters from Hong Kong - AD_UKC111_MetaG | ecosystem: Engineered > Bioreactor > Anaerobic > Digestate | place...
CATAAGAGAACCTCTTGTTGTGATTTGCCATCCATCTTTTAGTAATCCTGTCGATAAATTTAGTGTAGTTTTATAAGTATTAAAACTCCCCAAACTAGAATTTAAAGATACAAACGGACTCTGATATTTCTTAGTCGTTTTAATAGAAACTGTGCCTCCTAAGCCAGTCCCTCCCATCGAGGAAAAACCAATTCCACGTTGAATTTGAATATCATCTGCGCTCGACATTAAATCTGGAATATTGACCCAATAGACTTCCTGTGATTCAGCATCGTTGTATGGAATACCATTGATATTGACTTGAATCCGTTGAGCATCCATGCCTCTGATATACAAATAGGAATAGCCTATACCATTACCCGCATCGCTACTCGTATTGACCGCTGGCAATTGTTGTAAAAGGGTAGGAATATCTTGACCTAGATTGAGATGTGCGACATCTTTTAGTTTAATGAGGTTAGAAGTTGTATTCATTTTTGAGTTGACTCGAACAGACTGAATATGAACTTCTTTTAATATTTTAGCAGAATCCGTTGAGCCAAATTGTCCAAAACAAAGCATCGGCAATAAAGCAAAAAATAGGGAAATAATACGCATAACTAATTAATTTTAAATAATTTAATATAGCGTACTAAGAATGTAAAAGACTATCATTTTAGTCAATACGGCATCTTACAGCCATACATAAAATGTATGGTCGAACTTCCTTCCCTACGCTGGTATTGTCCAGATCAGGTAAATTAGGGTATTGCATCTCAGCCTTTTCGGCACCCCTAGCAAGCTATGGCGCAAAGATAAAGATAAAAATGTTATAAGATACTAAATAATCTAAAAATATATAAGGATAGTATATCTATCTTGGATTTTACTTATATATTTAATTCAAATTTTAGATATTTGTCAGTTACATACTAAACTTGAATTGAACTGAATGCTATTCATTAAATTAAGAATTACTTCCCTATTATTTTGTCTGATATCTATATCGGCGTTCTCACAAAATAAAGATTATACTATAGCTGCTATAAAAGTACAAGGCACCAAAACCTTAGATAACTCGGTGGTCGTATCGCTTTCCAACCTTCGTGTAGGTCAATCGATTCAGATACCAGGACAGGAAGCCGCCAACGCCATTAAACTACTATGGAAGCAAGGATTATTTAGCAATATAGATATAGTGGCTGAGCGCTATCAAGGCAATAATGTATTTCTCCTAATCAAAGTAGAAGAAAAGCCACGCATCAGCCGATACAAAATTACAGGCATTAAAAAAGGCGATATTGATGAGATAAGACCTAAGCTCGAACTTCGTGCAGGATCTATTCTCAATGACCAAATCGAAACGAATATCAGCAATATTGTTCGAAATTATTACAAAGAAAAAGGGTTTATCCATCCGAAAATAGTCGTAAAAAAAATCTATGATACGATTATCCCTAATGGTGTATCTCTTGATATTCATATCGATAGAGGCTATAAGTACAAGGTTCAGGAAATTATATTTATCAATAACAAACAAGCCTCTAATGCAGAATTGAGAGGTGCTATGAAAGAGAATAAGGCGGAAGCTAAATTTCAACTTTTGGAAATGCTGAAATTCAAAAAGAATTTGGCAAATCTGGGTTGGACTTGGTATGATTATTTAGGAGCCATTACACCTAGAAATATTAAGAAATATTTGTCTGAATTCGTTCAACCCAATGTATTTACGGGAGCAAAATACAAGCCAGAAGAATTGAGACAAGCGGACTTCGCCGCGATTAAGAATCAGTATGCTTCTATGGGTTATCGAGATGCCAATATCACTTGGGATACCGTAGTAGAACAACGCGACCACAAAGTCAATATCTATCTCAAAGTAGATGAGGGGAAGAAGTATTATTTTAGAAATATTTCATGGGTAGGAAATACTAAATATCCTGACACAATGCTCAGTCAGATTTTAGATATTAGAAAAGGAGATGTATTTAATCAGAAAAAATTAGACGAAAGACTTCAGCAAAATCCAAGTGGAGGAGATGTGTCCTCACTCTATATGGACGATGGATATTTATTTTTTAGAATAGACCCTCAAGAAGTGGCTATTGTAGGCGATAGTGTCGATATATTGATGCGAATGTATGAAGGAAATCAATCGACTATCAATAGAATCAATATCTCTGGAAATCAAAAAACGAATGAAAAAGTCATAAGAAGAGAGCTAAAATTAAAACCAGGCGATAAATTTGATCGCTCAAAATTAATTAGAACACAGAGAGAACTTGCAGCTATGGGATATTTTAATCCTGAAGCAACGCAGATAATACCTAAGCCTAATGAAGATGGAACGGTAGATATTGACTTAGTCGTAGAAGAAAAACCAAATGACCAATTGTCACTATCCCTTGGATACGCCAATGTATTTTACGGACAAGTGGGACTGAATTTTACCAATTTTTCTTTGAGAAATTTGACCAAGTTTAAATACTGGAAGCCACTTCCTGCAGGAGATGGGCAGACACTATCTCTCAATGTTCAGTCTTCTGGTAGTTTGAGTCAGATTTTCAACGTGTCATTTACAGAGCCATGGTTAGGTGGAAAAAAACCGACATCTCTTACTCTTTCAGGTACGCATAGTAGATTCTCTTCACCACTTAGCGATGGAACGACCAGCCTATTTATCAGAAATAATTTATCTGCAGAGATAGGTTCTAGGCTTAAATGGCCTGATGATTATTTCGTAGCATTTTTTGGCATCACAATGGAGAATAATATCCTAGAAAATAATACTCAATTTGGAGCTAATTTTAGCAATGGAAATGTAAACAACCTTTATGGAAGATTTACATTGACTCGTAATTCCTTAAATGGACCTATTGGACCTCAAATATACCCAACTACAGGTTCAAATATCTCATTTTCACTTCAAGCTACACTTCCGTATTCTAAATTATTCAAATCCAGAATGCTCAACTATAGTGAATCAGGTCTTAGCGATGCTGATAGATGGAATTGGATAGAATATCATAAATGGAAATTCTCATCCGATATGTATATGCCTATCGTAGGAAATTTAGTAGCGAGATTTGCTGCCAAATTTGGTACACTTGGCTACTATAATGAGGCTTATGGTATTTCTCCATTTGAGCGATTCAGAATAGGAGGCGATGGCTTGGTGGCATGGAATCAGTTTGGGCAAGAAACTTATGCCCTCAGAGGATATGCTGACAATGAAGTCACTATCAATAAAAATGGACAGTATTTCCAAGGTGCTACAGTATTCAATAAATATATCATGGAGCTGAGATATCCTATCATGCTCAGTCCTCAATCTTCTATCTATACCATGTTATTTGCAGAAGCAGGAAATGGTTGGGAGAAATTCAAAGATTTCGATCCGTTTAATGTCAAAAAAGCATATGGATTAGGAGTTAGATTCTATCTTCCAATGTTTGGATTATTGGGATTTGACTATGGACTAGGGGTGGATAAAGCTGTGCCTACAACCCTTCAGAATAGTAGTATCTTCGACAAATACGGTAAGTTTAGATTTATCCTTAGCTTCGAACCACAGTAGTGAGGTTTTAGTATCCTGTAATAAACTTCTAAAACAATTTTTTTTATAAATAAAAAATTGTTTATTATAGCTTTCATATTTGCTTCGCAAGAGCAATCATAAAATCTAAAGTTTTTTTTGACAGAAATTATCGATTATATAATGTTAATTGAAGATGATTTTTTAAACAGTTCATATTATTTGGTGTATTTTTCCTTTGGTCATCATAGTTTGTTCTCTTTTAAGTCAATCATATTTGTCTTGTAAGACATTAAGGAGTCCACTAAAATTAATGTGTCTTTGTAAATTTCGCATTCGATACGATTTCCACCTAAATTCTTATAAATGTTTGACTTTGTCTTCAATTCCATAATTACTTCCTTAATTTTTTTTTCAAAAAAATGACCTTCTCCATCAATGTAGTCTTTTAGTGTCAAGAGGTTACCATTTTTCCTTTTTATATCTCCTAAATTCTCACGTCTAAGCAATTCATAAAGTGTGTCGATAATGTCTTCTTCATTCGCAATGTAGTCTGTGTTCTCTGTATGGATATAGTATGATATTAATACATTGTATTTATCCTTGTCTGTAATACGAATCAGATTAAATGAATTACTCAGCAAAATAGAGTCTTTATCATAGCTAATTGAATAGGCAAATTTGTCTGCAAGTAGTTTTATATGTCTTTTTTTATCAAGAAACATTTTGTCAAGATTGATAATTTATGTCGTTGTCTTGCAATCTGTATTGGCTATATATCGTCCTTTAAAATGTCCTATAATATCCAGAGTATATATGAAGGAACTGTTTAATCAAACTGCACTACGACAAATATACTAAATATATTTCCCAAAATAAAGTCTAGCGATTATGGGTTGAATGGTTTTTGGGTTAAGAGGAGTTTGTATTGAAGAGAAGGAAGGATATTTATTTTTGCAGGAAGGAGAAGTATATTTTCAGTGAGCAGTATTATAGTTGCAGGAAGCAGTATTATGATTGCAGGAGAGAGAAGTATGTTTTCAGTGAGGAGTTTTATCGTTACAGTTGCGAGTTTTATGTTTTCAGTGAGAAGAAGTATGGTTAAAGGGAGAAGATTTATAGTTGAAGTTGATAGTTTTAGGTTTTCAGGAAGAAGAAGTATAGTTGCAGTAGGGAATAGTATAATTGAAGTAGGGATAACTATACTTTCTGCAAGGAGATTATTTAATGATTCTGAAAGGAATGCCTTTGATTTGGTTGTATTGAGCACTAGAGCTTCCAAAAACAGATTTAATGTACATTTTGACATCTCCTGCGATAGGAACTAATCCCGTGAGGGTATGGTAAAGGATATTGTCTCGCGTAATTCTAGCATTGCTGACATCGGTATGTGCGGTCGATACGGCATCATTTTTGGCGAGATATTTTGACGTACTGTTTATTTATTCTTGTAAGTAACTTCCTTTTCTGCAAAATTTTCACGCCACTTTTCTATAGTCTTTGGAAGTTTAGGAGTCGTAAAATCAGGAAAAGCCTTTGATAGAAATTATGCGTTAAATTTCGTTAATGTTGCCTAGTTTTTACACAGTTCGTGTTAACTGTTCGGCTTTCTTTATTCGTAGTTTCCATTATCCCAAATTAAAAGTCCGCCTATGTTGTCAATGTTTAGTTTTTCGTCTTCGTTTATTTTGTCAAGTCTTTGTTCAAAAGTTTTGAGTTCTGTCTTTACTTTTTCAACTGCTGTTTTGAGTTTAAATCTGTCAATTGATAGAATTTTCTCTGTTGGGGTTGGTTGAAAAGGTTCGTCAAACTCGTCAACTGAAAAATTAAAAACAATTTTGCTGTTTTCAAATTTGATTTGTGGTGTAGGGTGTCCTTCATAATAAGAATTTTGTCCATTTGAAAGTCTGTCCCAATAAATTATGTCACTCAACTCTCCGCAACATTGAGGGAAATATTTGTCTTGTCCGTCAACACGCAAAACATAACCTCCAGAAAAGGTACAAGTGTCTTGCGGACTTTCAAATTTTCCATCTCTCATTTCTTGCGTATGGTCAATGGTAAGTTTTATCAAATTGTCGTCTGTAATATCCGAAAGTTTGTACAGTGAAGAACCTTTTAAATATGGAGTCAACCTGTCCTTAAAACCAGCTTTTTGATAACATTTTTCGTGATACACGTCCCAAATTTCAGAATTGTCCCAATAAGGATATTTGTCAGGAGCTGTCATTCCTTGATTGTTATATCCAATTTCAATTACTGGTATCAATTCAATTGTCATTTTTTGTCTGTTTGGTTTCGGTCGTTAAACTGACCGCTATCGTCAGTTCGTCTAAAAACTAACATTTCATCAAAAATAAGACATTTAGAGACGATATGAGAGAGAATAATTTTGAGAATATGAAAATGAAGCAGTAAATTTTGAAAAATTGGAAGTCGAGGTTTTGAAGAAAACTGGCTTATAAGAGGTCGAATAGCTCGAAAAATAACAGCTAAGACTTCTTAGATAGTCTCGGAGCAGATTGTGGTTGTGGAATTCCAAGCCAAAGGAAAGAACAAAAATTGGCATTAAATGCAGTATGTAATAAACTTCTAAAACAAGTTTAGGAGTCAATCTTCGATAAAAAACTGAATCTTGCTCTTTCACGCATCCGGCAGATATCTGACGGATTGGTTTTTATTGGATTTCTTCATATATTTTATTTCCTATAAGTTTTAACTTTATATTTGTTTTAATTGAAGGACAACATCTTCCGTCATCTTCATCATATTCAAGTTTTTCGATATTGATACTTCCGTTACTTATTCTATTAAAGCTAAACAAATAGTTTGGGTCAAATCCAGCAACTACTTTTACTTCGTTTCCAGTGTTTTGATAAAGTGAAAGTCCTTGACCAACTATTGCATTTCCTCCGCTGTTAGGTGCCAGAATAAAATAAATCACAATATCTTCGACTCCGTCCCCTGTGAAATCACCAGTAAATGATTCTTGCCCATCCAAAATCGCTTCGTGACTTTTCAAAATTTTTGGCAAGTAATTTTCAAATTGCTTTTCGGCTAATTTTACAGCATCTCTTGTTGTTAGTGAAAATGTAGTTTTACCTTCTTTTAATGACAATTCCTTTTCTTTTAACTCGAGTTCTTTTTCTTTCAGAGCCAACTCCTTTTCCTTAATTGAGTTTTCACAACTTATAAAATTAGTTAGTAAAAGTAGAAATAGATAATTCGTATTTTTCATATTGTTCTGTTTGTTCGTTTTAGAAAACCTGTCAAATATCGCCCGTCGGCTTGGCGTAGGGCGGGTTTTTAAAAGGATACATTTTCGCATAATGACAAATATAATTTAAATTCCGAAACTTTCAATGCCAAACATCACCCCGCCTTATGCCAAACCGACAGATAGGCGTTCGTAGCTATTTGAGTTCTCATTTTGTTATTTTAATTTGGATTTAATGATTTGATAATTTCTATAATTTCTTCTCCGTGTTTTGTTGTTTTATGTTCTCCAAATCCTTTTATTTTGTAGAAGTCTTTTAGCTCTTTTGGTTTTAGGCTTGATACGCTCATTAGCTCTGAATTATGACAAATCATATAATTGGCTATGTTTTCAGACCTTGCTTTATCGTTTCTCCATATTTTCAAGGTATTATATATGTTTTTCTCTTCTTCAGTTAACTCATCTTCATTTTCAATTGAAAGCTTTGTTGATTTTGAATTTTTATCTTGAATAGAGTCCGAATAGTAAACTAGAATTGTCCAAAAATTTGGAGTTCCTTGTATAAGTTCAGATTTGGTTTTTTTGACTGATACAGAACTCATAAACAAGTTTAATATCTCTTGGTCTTTCTCTGAATGCTCTTTAGTCAATCTAATATGAAATAATTTTACTTTCATTTTATTTTTTAATTGGTTAGCTCATTATATAAATCAGAAATAACAATAGTTAAAATATTTGTGAGTGGTTCAATTAATTGTCTTTGATATTCTTGAAAATCTTTAGAGCCGTGAAAAATGTTACATCTTACATTGTAAATTATTTTTAACATTGCTATACTTTTTTTGTTGATATTATTAGAACGTAAATCAGTTAATATTTTCAAATCTTCATTTCTCTGACTTTTTCCATTTTGGAGTTTTATATGAAATACTTCTCTATCTATTAAATCAATAATGGAACTTACATCATTATTAATTTGACTGTTTGAAATAAAACTTAATTGATTTTTATGATCTAATAGCTGCACAACTATTTCTGTAGCCATTTTATTGTCATATAGACGACTAGGTACAAATTGATTTAAAGAAATTAATTTAGTTGGCACTTGATTATAAAGACTATTGTAAATTACAAATAGCGTAATGTATCTATCATAAATACTTCCTAAATCGTCTCCATTGATTGAATTGACTTTAGTTTGCCAGTTGTTGTAAAATTGTCTTAGATTTTGATTCATTATTCGAATTTTTATTGAGTCGCATTTCGCCAGATATGACGCCTATCGGCGTCCGGCATATTTCTGAAGGAGCGGATTTTGAAGGACTACTTATTGCAGAATGACAAAGATAATTAAAATGACAAAGTTTCAAATATAGACTGTATCCGCTCTTTTAGAAATATGACAGTTGTGTGTAGGACATTATTTTACACCGTATTTTTCAATTAATGATTTGAGTTTACTTACACTATAAATTATTAGTTCATTATCGTCACTAAAAAAACCATCTTGTTGTGCAACATCCCATAATGTTCTTGCTTCTTCATAATATGGAATTGTTAGTCTTCTTACTGTTTCTACATAATTTCGCATATCTGTAATATTTGTTCCTCTGTATTCTGGGTTGTGAAATATACCAACATCTAGAAACTTTAAGATATATGCCATTTTCATATCACTATTAAGAAATCGATCTAAATGAGTGTCTTTTGCTCCATTTAGCTTACTGTGTTGGTAGCACCCATTATTATTTGGTTTTGCAAATGGTGAAGTTGTAAAATGGTGAACTATTCTAAAACTATGAGTTTCTCCATCTTTACCCCCAGTAGAAATCCACTCAATCCATCCATCTTTTGGCTGGTTTATTATTTCCCCACAAGTATCACATATAAATTGCTCTAAAGGTTTTAACATATTCAATTTTTTTATTTGGTATATCGCGTGAGTCTTACACACAACGGTTTGGGGCTTGCCGAAGGTGGGGAATTTGAAATACGAATGTTCAAATTTACGATAATGCTCAATAGAATTCCAAATGCTCAAATCTGCGATTCTGCCCCACTTTTGGCAAACCCATGTTAGCGTATATTAGAAACCCTATGTAATTAATTTCTCTCAAATGCCCTATAAATAAGACTTTTATGTTTTTTCTACTGCAAAATAATGCAGAAAAAAGCACATAAAATATTGATTTGTTGTACTAAATGTTGTACCTTTGTATCGGATTTCTTCCTATTGCATAACCCAATAAATAAAGGCGAAATTTCGGAACAATCCACTCTGTAAATTTTTAAAAAGTACAACTTATGGCAAGCGTTAAATTAATTCTTAGACAGCACCAAGCAGATAAAGCAGGGCATAGTCCGTTATATTTACGAGTTATTAAAGACCGTAAAACCAAATTCATTACTACAGGCGTTAAACTATTACCCACCGAGTGGGACGAAGCAAAACAGAAGATAAAAAAGAACCACCCCAACAGTGCAAGGATGAACGCTTTCTTATCTCAAAAAATAGCTGATGCAGAAGGACAAGTAGCAGACCTTGAAAGAAAGAAAAAATCTGTTTCAGCCAAAAAATTAAAAGAAGCTATTAAAGGCAAAGACAGTAGCAATTTTTTTGAGTATGCTTATGCTCGTTGCGAAAAAATAAAAAGCACTTTGGCACTAAGAACCTACCTAAATTACAAAAGGTACACAGAGAAATTTGAAAAATTTGTGGGTACAAATGATTTACAGTTTGATGATATTACTGTAACGATGCTCAAGGATTATGTAAACTATTGTAGTACCACATTAAAAAATGGAAATACTTCTGTTCATTATTCAATAATGATTTTAGCCATAATGTTTAAAGAGGCAATCCGTGAAGAAATTATACCTGCAAGTTTATTTCCATTTCCAAGCATTAAAGTAAAGAAAGATAAAGGCACAAGGTTATACCTAAATCCAGTACAATTAGAGCAATTTAAAAACTATGATGTTTCTAATGTTGGAAAAGCTGAATTGGTTAGAGATATGTTTTTATTTTCTGTATATGGCGGTGGTTTAAGATTTGGTGATGTTATGGAGCTTCAATGGAAATTATTTAATGAAGAAGATAACAGGATTACAAAGAAAATTCGTAAGTCAGGCAGACAGCATAGTTTTAAAGTTGGTGAGTCAGCTTTGAATATTTTAAAAAAGTATAAAACACCATTAAGTAAGCCAGACGATTTTATTTTTCCGATGATAGCAGATAGAGAACGATATTTTACAGACGATTATTATAGATATACCGAAACTGAAAGAAATGGACATACTGCCAATTTTCATTTAAGAACCATAGGCAAAGACTTAAATTTTCCATATACTGTAAGTTTCCATTTGAGCCGTCATACCTTTGCTACAAATGCTTTAAATAATGGTATGAGAATTGAATTTGTAAGTAAATTAATGGATCATACAGATATTGGAGTTACGCAGATTTATGCAAAAATTATTAGTGATGAATTAGACAAAGCCGTTGACCAGTTTGTAAAATAATAGTTTCATTTTCAAAATACTACAATGTCTTTAGATATATTGGTAAATTTGCACAATGATTTCAAATAAATGAAGATAGATTTAAGCATATATCAAAGTATCCTGTACAACGATTTAAGACCGTGGCTTGATAGCAACAAAGACGACAATCGTTTTAAGGCTAAATTAACCCCTAATTTCAAAAACCCTACCGAGCACTCAAAAGACTTTGATACTGTCATAAATAAAGCCCTAATTGACTATAAAAGCACATTAAACGAAGAAGATTACCTCTTTGAATTAGCAGACGACCAAGTGCAATTTAACGGAGTTGTAGATGAAATTTTATATCCTTTAATTGAAGTAATTACCGAAGAACCAACTAACAATAAAGCTACTTTTTATTACTACCTAATTAAAAACGAAGCCACAAGACTTATAAACAATCTCAATAAATTCTCATACTTAAAAATAAGTGAAGCAGAAAAGAAGAACATATTTGTAGGAGCAATTAGAGGTGTTAATTCATTACTGCAAAAAAATCAACTACAAAAAAATCAAGTTTCCAAAAATGAAAACCACAGCCAAGACCCGAACAATATTTTTATTCTTGACTATTTAGAGCTTACGCTTATTCGTTTACATTTGGAAATAAAGGAATTATTTGAAAAATATGTTACGGGATATGTATATGATGAAGCAGGTATTTACAGCACTATCATAAAGAAAAAACAACCCACAGAAAGCCATATTAAAGACACTGTTGGGCTTAATCACTTCAAGGTTACTGCATATATTAACCAACCAAAACACAAGAAAGAAACTACCTTAGAATGGATTTTATATACCCTTGAAACCTACTCTAAGTACTTTCAAAACGACACCACCAGTAAAGAAGAAGCCAAAAGAAAGAAAATACTATTAGATGATTTACAAGCATTGGAAAATCTTCACTTTTTACAGCATTATAAAATCAAACTTGATAATATTACTTATTCCAAATTATTAGAAGCTGAGGAGTTAGAACCCATATTTAACGATACTTTCCAAGATATTACAGAAGCCGTTGAAGTACCAACCATAGCAAGTAAAAAATTAGTTGTTATCAATAAAGAGCTTCAAAAATTGGACTTCTTAAAATACGATATGGATACTCAAAATCTGCCCTATTTACAATCCATACCAAGACAATTACAAGATGCTTTAATTGGTCTTAAATCCTTTGTCAATGCTAATTTAAGTATTGATTTCTCTAAGATAGGAGAACCAAAAACCAATCCTCTCAAAACAGGGCTTACAGTTCCACAAATAGCATTCCTATTCAAGATACTTTCAGAGCATAACGAAATAGGAATTGAAACTAAGACTAAAACAGAACTATATAATTTCATTTCTCAAAATTTTGCTACTAAAAAATCTACAGAAAAAGGAATTAGTATCAAAAAATTAGCTGAATATTTCAACGAACCTGACCCAGATG
>Ga0116191_1003349_pt1 | contig 11705 bp, 9 predicted proteins | sample AD_UKC111_MetaG_FD_89897 | JGI IMG/M metagenome (GOLD analysis project Ga0116191, IMG submission 89897) | Active sludge microbial communities of municipal wastewater-treating anaerobic digesters from Hong Kong - AD_UKC111_MetaG | ecosystem: Engineered > Bioreactor > Anaerobic > Digestate | place...
AAGAACGGAAATGTTAAGAATTGCCGCCGACATTTGCCATAGAAGAATTCCACTTCTTGTTACAATAACAGGTCATTCGACATTACTTGCGGTAAAGGAAGCGGAAGATACGGTAAAAGCAGGAGCCAATGCAATCAATATTATGCCCCCAAGCTTCGGATTTCCGAACAATGAAATGATTACCAGCCATATAATCGAGGTGGCAAGAGCAGTTCCGGTTCCAGTGATGATACAGTATGCCCCTGCATTAACAGGAGGCGTCATATCAAATGAAACCTTTGAAAGGATAAGCGACTGTGCTAATAAAGAACTGTATATTAAGGTTGAGGCAAATCCTACCGGACCTGTCATAACCTCCATAATCAGTTCCACAAGTCCGTTTGCCAAAAAAAACACGGTCCGTCTCAATAATGACAAGATTGCTACAGCAGAGTGTATGATAGAAATGAAAAAGTACGTTGACTTCAACATTGATTTTTTTCCGGACGCCGGCTGCTTTCCCGCTGTTCAGCGGCTCCATATGCACGCGGCCGACGCATACCGCATCGGCGCCGATGAGCCGCATTTCAACCAATAGTGAATCAAAGTATTCGCGGGTGATCTGATTTGAATTCCCGGCTTTAACATTTTGCGGTATATTTTGCTTCATACTGTCCTTCAATTTTTTATCGGCCTCTTTTGTAGTCTACTACCTTTCATTTCCTTTGTCCATAATATCCCGTGTTTCTCCATTTATAAAACGCGGGAAAAAATTCGGCCGCAATCCGTCACTCCGGTATTGCGGCCTTATGCAATAGGGTAGAGCTTGTTCTGTTCTTTTGGTTATCCTGTGTTTTTGATGAAAGAACGCTTACGGTTTATCATTTGCCGGTATTATACTCCGAATTCTTATACCATTCGGTAGATAGCTTGATTTTTTCATCTCCGCCGTTCTTTCTCCAGTTTGCTACATAGGAATCCCACTCCGCATCGATATTGATATCACCTACGATAGCCTTGTCGGTAAATTCCTGTACGGCTTTTGTGAAGTCATATTTCGATAATTCGCTAAAGGTCGGGCAGTACAAACTCAGGGTATTATATGAACCGCATTCGTTTGCAAGAGCAAGGTCGTGCATTCCCTGTTCTCCGTAACTCTGTTTGAGTATGCTGTAAATCGGCTCATGATCGACATTCGGCTGCTGAACGCCCAGAGTTAACTGACGCCAGCCTATGTTCTTGCCTTTTCTGTCATCCAGCAATATAATTTTGCCATCCTTGACTGTATAATCCTTGCCTTCGACTCCTGCAAATATGAATATTCCTCCTTCGTCGGAAGCGGCCCAGTCCCAGACCTTCAATACGGCGTCAACATTTTTGCATTCAGTCGTGATCGCCATCATGTGCCGATTCGGCGATGAATAGACATAGGAGGCCGGACTTCCGTCCTTATGGACCGGAGGCTTCATAGCGACATAATCCGATCTGTCATAGCCCTTGCTCTGGTATTCCGTCAAACCCCAGAACCAAAGGAAGGACCCGTACTTGTCGGAGGTTACCTTGTCCCAGAGAGTGGATGGGTCGTCAACTATAAAGTTGGGATCGAGAATCCCTTCGCTGTACAATTTATTCATGAATTTCAGCCAATCTTTATATTCCGGAAGGATGTAGTTGGGCAGAAGTTCTCCGTTAACGTATTTGTCCTTTGCCGCGCCAAAGGAATCGAGGAAGGTAAAATTGGTGAAATGTGTCCCCGATGTAGTCGCTGTTATCCCGATAGTATCCTTTTTGCCGTTTTTGTCCGGGTCATCGGTTACAAACCTTTTCAGCATATTATACCAATCATCGATCGTAACGATTTTTGCCGGGTCTATATTCAATGCTTCCATCCAGTTCTTTCTGACAAACGTCATGTACGGTGTGGAGTCATAGCGCTGGAAGGGTACTGCATATATTGAACCGTTATATTTAGCGACATTCCAGGCTTCCTGCTTGATATTCTTAGATAGATTCGGATAGTTTTTAACGTATCCGTCGAGGTTTACAAGCATTTCTTCTTCGGCAAATCTTGCCAGATCGGCGCGCTGAGTGTCTCCCATAAGCATAACTGCATCCGGCAGGTTGTTCGAAGCCATTACGGTGTATAATTTCTGGGTATAGCTTGATGAAGTGTCATTGATCAATTCAATGTCGACGTTGGTCTTATCTTCGACGTATTTGATATAGTCGTTATCGTTTACGTCCGTACCTTCCGTATCGACATTGATATTTGTGAGGACCGTGATTTTAGGACGTTCCGTTGTGTCGGCCGGTGTTGCGGCGTTTGATACGCCGGTATTTTCCGTACCGGCAGAACTGTTATTTGGTACGGTGTTGTCCGAGCTTCCGCATGCCGCCAATGAAACAGCCATTACAACCGAAAGTGCCAATGCAAGAATCTTGATAGATAATTTGACCTTCATAAAATCCTCCTTTTTTGTTCAGCTGATTTTACCACAAACGATTCTACCGACAACCTTTTACTTCATTTACCGTGACCTCCTTTAATTCAGTATTTATCCTTTCACACCGCCGATCATGATTCCTTTTACAAAGTGCTTCTGCACAATTGGATAAAGTATCAGGATCGGTATGCAAGAGACAAAAATAGCTGTTGTCTGGATGGATAACGCAGTAACAAAGTTTTCCGTCGGTTCCACCATATTTTGAACGGAAGTGCGCATTATCAGTTCGATTAAATAAACCTGCATCGGTTTGAGAAGGTTTGAATTTATGTAAATGACCCCATCCATCAGCTCGTTCCAGTGACGCACTGCTATAAACAGCAATATAGTCATCAATGCAGGCCTTGATAAAGGCACGGCAAGTTTACAGAATACAATAAAATCATTGGCGCCATCCAGTTTTGCCGATTCTTCGATTGAATCCGGAATCGCACCAAAGAAGCTGATCAGCAGCATTACATTCCATGGATTGAATACCATGGGCAGGATCAGCGCCCATATGGTGTCAATCAACCCTAATTCCTGCACTACTATAAAGTTCGGAATGATCCCTCCATTAAACAGGATAGTAAAAATTATGAGAGAAATACATAGCTTCCTTGCTTGAAAATATTTCCTCGACAGGACATATGCCGTCATGGCCTGCACTGTCAGGCCTAGCGCCGTACCGAGCACAGTCCTTGTCATTGTTATCAGAAAACCCTGATAGAACTTTCTTTCCGTAAGCACTATTTTATAGGATTGCAGAGAGAAGCCATTAGGCAGCAGCCTGACGTCGCCTGTTTTCAGCAGCAGCGGATCGCTCAGCGAGCTTATCAGCACATACCAGAATGGGAGGATGCATAATATTGAAAAAAACAGAACAAATAAAACGATTATGATATAAGAAAGCTTAATTTTATTTTTTTTCATACAATTACTCCTCACCATAAGCTTTTATCAAAAAGTTTTCTGCAGGCTGTATTTGCCAGCAGGATCATTATCAGGCCGACAAACGACTGGAATAGCCCGATTGCCGCAGTCATTGAAAATTGAGCGTTCCCTATGCCGATCCTGTAGATATATGTGCTTATAACATCGCCTGTTTGATAAAGTATAGGCTTGCATAAAACATAGATCTGTTCGAAGCCTACGTCCATGATCGCACCGATCTGCAAAAGCAGCAGCACTACGATCGTATCGGATATTCCCGGTATCGTGATATGAAATATTGTCTGCAGCCCGCTGGCTCCATCTATCTTTGCCGCCTCGTAAATTTCCTGGTCGATGGCCGTCAATGCGGACAGATACATGATCGTGCTCCAGCCGGCATTCTTCCATATGTCAGTAGCTACAACGATACCTTTGAAATACACGGCCTCCTGCATAAAGGGTATTGCCTTGTGACCAAAAAGCTGTAGTATCTGATTTGCGACACCTGTCGGGCTTAAGAACTGCATTATGATGCCGCCGAAAACGACCCACGAAACAAAGTAAGGCAAATAAACCGTTGTCTGAACAAACTTTTTAAGTCTTTTTCCTCTGAGCTCATTTATCATCAATGCGACAATAATAGGAAAAGGAAAGAAGAAGATCAATCTCAGAAGGTTTATTACAAGTGTGTTTTGTACAATTGAATAAAAGTCCGGATTCTGAGTAAATATAAATTTGAAATTTTCCAGGCCTACCCAATCGCTTCCCCAAATCCCTTTTCTGAAGGAAAAGTCTTTAAATGCTATGATCAGGCCTCCCATTGGCAGGTAACGGAATAAAACCATAAACACGATGCCTGGAAGTATCATAAGGTATAAATATTTATCCTTCAACATTCTTTTGCCGAATCTTGCCGGCAGACTTGCCGAATTCATTGATGCCATTCTTCTTTGGACCTCCCGGATGTGACATGTGTAAATGCATTAGTTCAAAGCATGCTCCTTGCGGAACCAACGCCGCGATCATACATATACTATAAAAAAAGCCGGTCGGCGCATCAAGAAACAATCCATTGAAAAAGGTACATTCCTTTCGTTAGGAATAATTTATGAAAGGTGCCTTTTTTATTTTATGTACACTTTTTCAGATTATATTGTCCTAATCCCGTACAGCGCTTATAATTATAATGTTGCAAGTTCTTGCAGAGGAGAATTCCCATGAATAAAATAACACCGCTTTCTTCTTTCAAATATGTAGTGATATTATCAGCTGCTATGGTGCTTGTTACTTTTACGGTCGGCATTTCATACTATATGACCGTATATAATATGGAAACGATTCAGGAAGAAGCGAACCTGAGATCCATTCTTCAATTGAAAAATGTTATCGACGAGCGTTTGAACAAAATCAATTATATCGTTAATAATTTAGGCACCTATTATCAGACCTCCTATATACTCAACATGTCTTTTGAATGGGAAAATGCAAACCCTTCCGATATAATGACTGCAAAAGACTATATGGAATATATCAACGCGCTCCAATTCTCCACCGATCTTGTTGCTCAAATATCGATATACTCCAAAAAATCCGATCATGTTTTTACTTCCAAGGGGATCAAGAGCTTTTCACAGTGGTACAGCGATTCGTTTTCACATTCGGATATAACGGAAGAAACGTGGATGAAGAATATCAACAGCCTCGTTCCACAAAAATTACAGGAAGAACGCACCTATTACGATAACAGTATCCCCGTCTCGGTTATCCCGTATGTGCAAAAGCTTCCGCTGGGAAGCAGAAAGCAAACTGCCGGATATATATGCCTGCTGCTCAAGAAAAAAAGCCTTCTGGGCTCGGAAGCCCAAAATTACGATTACTTTTATATAACTGACGCCAGCAACAATATAGTTACGAAGCTTGGCAGGAATTTTCGCGATACCGATATCATTTCCATACCTTCCGATAAGGACCAGGGTTATTTTTCCTGCGACCTGGACAACAACAGGCAAATAGTTACCTATGCACATTCAGCCGACAATTTGACGTACGTCGCGCTTACCTCTTACAGGACAGTAATGAAGAATGTAAGGTATTTCAAGAATCTTTTTGTCACTATGATTATCGTAAGCATAGCTTTCTGCATCCTGTCCGTAATAATGTCGATATTCAAGATTCAGAGACCATACAAACGATTGATCTCCGATAACTACCACCTGGCCCGTCAGATCCGGCAGCAGGAAAATGAATTCAAAACAGCCATATTGAGCAGGCTTGTCTCAGGAAATGTCGGAAACTATGATGAAACTATGGCTACCCTGAATTCCTTGAACATGTCGGCCAATAATAAAAATTACTGCGCCGTCAAGTTAATCATCGAAGATGAGCATATCAGAGATTTCTACGCCCAGCGGAAGGCGGACAATTATCTTGCGGCTAAAACTCATATCAGAAATCTGGCGGATCCGGGCAACAAATATATCCTGGATACCGGAATAGATTCTCTAACCATTATTTTCGAAACGGGCAAAGAGGAAATCGATAGCTGTCGCCAGCAAATACTCGACCTGGTATGTATGATCCAAAAGCAACTAAGGGATTACGGGATTTCAATCTTTGCAGGCGGAGGCAATTTCTGCGATAACATTACCAATATACACACGTCTTACCTTGAAGCATCTTTTGCATTGAAAAATGCAATGCCAAAGGAAGCGGACGGCGTTTTGTGGTATGACAAGCAGGACTTTGTGCCAATATTCTTTTATCCTCCGGAAATCGAACAAAAGATACTATTGAACGTGCGTTGCCATGATAGTGACGTTGTCGAGGAAATCCTGGAAGAGCTGTACCGGGAAAACTTTCTCAAGCTCAAAATATCGGACAGCGCTGCCGAAATGTTCCTTCTGAAGTTACTTTCCACTTTGCTGCAAGCATTCAACGAGAATTCCTGCCAAAAGGATGACCTGCATCAGCAGATCATGGCTTTCACCTTTACCCTTCAGTCTAGGCAGCAATCATATCATACCTCTTTTACGGCTTTGCGGAAATTCTTTCTGGACATCTGTCTTCTGGTAAAGGAGTCATTAAACTTAAGGGCGCTTGAAATGCAAAATAGCATCCTTGATTTTATCAATGACCACTTCTGCGACCAGCAAATGTCACTGGCGTATGTCGGAAGGGCATTCCATCTTTCGGAATCGCACCTTTCGGTCACATTCAAGGAGCAGAACGGCGTCAACTTTAGTACTTTTGTGGAAAACAAACGCTTGGAAAAAGCATGCGAATTATTGCAGAACCGAAAGAAAACGATCGACGAAATCGCTTTCGCCGTAGGCTATACCAGTTCGCATTCTTTTAGAAGAGCGTTCAAAAGAAAATACGGAGTCAGTCCGGCAAATTTTCAGACGAAGGAGATATGTGAATCATGAACAGTAAAATGACGAGCAGCGATTATTTGCTGTACGTCCAGGAATCAGGCCATACGAATCCTTTTGTGAAACAGTCTCTGCAAACCTTTCATGCAGCGTATTACGAGGTAGCCAAGCTGGAACTCAAAAAAAGAGGACTTCCCGGCGAAGACTTTTGCTACGAACACCTTGCGCTGACCCTGAACAGGATCAGGAACCGTCAGGATATGGCAGAATTCGGCATACCGGGCCTCGTAAGAATTTTGAAAGAATATCGGGATATGCTGCCTCCCGGGGTCATAGCCGAAACAGAAGAGACTCTGATCGGTTTCCGCTACTGGCTGGATGAACCGGGAGAAATACATGCCTGCTACTTTACGGAAAACCATCAGCCTTTGTACCACAGCGCCGAATATCTTGTCGGAAGCATGTTCCCGGACGCTGTTTTCCCTTCGAACGGCAAAACGGGCGAATGGCACCGGCAGCACGGCTATACCTTTCTATCCCGCTGGATGGACTGGCGGATCAAGTTCGGGTTCAGCGAATGGTGTACCAACTACTACTGTGAAGATATGATCGCGCTTCTCGGTATCTGTTACTACAGCGACGATAACGAATTTGCCGAAAAAGCCAGACAGGTCATACATATACTATTGCTGGAAACCGCTTTGAACACCTTTCAGGGTCATTTTCCCGGAACCCACGGCAGGATCTACACCGAGTACCTGGTTGAACCGGCGTTTGATTCGATTTCCCCGGTTTGCCGCCTTTTCTGGGGCGAGGGTTCGATAGACGGCCACCTGGCTGATTGTGCCGTCATGATGGCGGTCTATGATTTCAAATGCCCCGAATATATTGTCAGAATCGCCAGTGATAAGCCCCCTGTCATGATCAATAAGGAGCGGATGAGTCTCAATACGAATGACGCCAAGTTTTACGGAGTGGATCCCTCCGATTTCAATAACATAATGTTCTTTTGGGGCAATCAGACCTTTAGCGCGCGATGCGTCATAGAAAACTCACTTAAAGTAATTACGCCTACAAACTGGATGAACGAACGCTTCAACGCCTATTATGAAAAATATATGCTGCATGAAAAGGCCGGTATACCATATGATGATGATCCCGATTTTACTGCCTTGACACAAGCCGACATTTATATGTACCGCACACCGGATTATGCGGTCAGCTGCGTGCAGGATTTCCGCAAGGGAAAGCAGGGCTATCAGCAGCATCCCTGGGGAGCGGCGCTGGGCGGCCGGGCCTACATCTTTACTACACATCCCGGATCAATGGACTATGTTGACCGTCCGAATCTTATTGCCGGAAACTGGATCCTTCCCAGGGCAGTTCAGCACGAAAACGTCGTTATCTGCATATACAGGATCCCGGCGGATTACACAAGGATGCTCGAAACCCACGCGTATTTCCCGCAGCATGAATTTGACGAAGTTATCGAGAAAAACAACTGGGTTTTCGGGCGGAAAAACAACGCATACGCAGCGCTTCATTCACTGGCTCCGGCCTTCTGGAAAGCCCCGGATGCTTCGTTGTATCAGACGGTATACCTCGATGAGTGGAAGAAATATTATGAACGCTCGAAACCGTATTTCTATCACGCCAACGGTCACGCCAACGTGTGGATAACCGAGATGGGCAGCAAGGCTCAGAACGGTTCCTTCGAAAACTTTATGGCCGGCTTTGAAAACGCCGAAGTAAAGGGAGATACCTTCCATATATCGTATCGTTCTCCTTCACAGGGCAGTATCACATTTGGCTGGAACGAGCCTTTGACCGTAAATAATAAAGAAATCAAAATAAAAGATTATGACCGCTATGATAATGAATATATTAAAATGCCTTTTTATGATCCGACGAAATAAGATGAAATGAACGGTAGCTTGATCGAGTAGGAGGTAGGTGATTATTTCACCTACCGACCTCTCACACCACCGTACGTACCATTCGGTATACGGCGGTTCAACAGAATTAGTGTACTAACGAATATCTTTCACTAATACTTAGAAACCCAATTTTCTTAAGGTATTTGTTGGTAAGAGTAGTTGCAAGTATTGGGCTATTGGCTATGTGTCAGTAGCTCTTTCTTGTATTGGCATATTCCCATGCTTTATATGGGTTTACACCCAATTTCACAAGATTGTCATGTTTTGTTTTGTTTTGATTCTGCTATTTGAAAACTTAGGTTCAAATATTGGACTAAATACCTGTGCTATAGCCTTTTATATCACTCTGTCTAGCACCGTAGATATCCCTAAGAGCCTTTTCTTCCCGTCCTCTTTGGGTATTTAAAATGTTTGGTGGAGAGGAAGAAACTGTTAAGCTGCAGTTTAATAATTCCCTTGTGAATTCTGTTATAGATTGTTTCGGCAAGGATGTATCCATAGAAAAGGTGGATGAAAACTACTTTCATGTAAGAGTAAATGTGGCTGTGAGCCCGACCTTCTTTGTAATGCACCCCATTGTCAAGACATTTTTTCAAAAAATTTAAGCTATACTGCACCTCCCTGTAATTGTTATTTTTTAACAACCACCGGCATGCTGAATTATACTGGCTCCGGCCGCATCAATGTCAAGGTTTCGCTTCGCCGGCTGGAGCCGACCTTGACATTTGCGTCCTCCGCCAGTTTGTGATGATCAAGCGGTGGTTAGATGGCCTCTGCCGATGAAATCAGCCCATAATAAATACTGGCAGGCGTTTTATAATCTAAAGCCTGATGTGGTCGCCTATTATTGTACTCTTCGATGTATGTCCTTACTGCCCGGTAAACTTCTTTTGGTTTGGTGTAAGTTTCATAATATATTTTCTCCCACTTGAGGCTGCGGAAAAAACGTTCCGTTATGGCATTATCAGTGGCCCGACCTTTGCTGTCCATGCTGATTTGAATTTCGTGTTCTTTCAAAAGATTAATATACTCTCCACAGGTAAAATGTGCCCCTTGATCACTGTTGATGATTTCCGGTTTCCTTAATGCAATAGCTCTTCTAAGCGCCCTGAGTACAAACCCTCTTTCCAGTGTGGAGGAAAGTTCCCAGCTAACAATATATCGGGAATACCAGTCGATAACCGCCACAAGGTACATAAATCCACCTGTCATCCGAATGTATGTGATATCTACACCCCAAATATGATCCGGGCGTTGCGGCTTTACTCCCCGCAGCAGGTAAGGATAAGTATAGTGCTGATGGTTGCGTTTGCTCAAATTTGGGCCAGGCGCTATCCCGTATATCCCCATGCGCCGCATTAGACGCAGTACTCGTTTCCGGTTAATCGGGATACTTCGGTTCTGTAGTTCTTTTGTTATCCTTCGGTATCCGTAATGGGGCCACCTGGTGTAGATTTCATCAATCAAATGCATAATTTCAATATCAGCATCAGGCTTTTGGACCGGACGGTAATATACGCTGGTACGGTTGACTTCCAAGAGTTCAGCTTGTTTTTTAATAGTGATTCCTTTTTCATTCCGGTCCAGCATTTCACGTCTTTCTTCGGCGCTCGTAGAGTTCAGCAGATTTTTTTTTCAACCAGTTGACTTCAATTGTCAACTGGCCAATCTGTTTAGTCAGTTCCTCCTTTTCAGCTTCGTACTGCTTGCGCATTTTCTCTGCTTCGTTGGCGCCTCGGATGAAGAGACTGGGAAGGTTCTCGATGGCTTCTGCTTTCCATTTGGCCAAAACCGTGGGATGAACACCTGTCTCTGATGCTATTTGGGCAATGGTTTTCTCCTCTCGGAGTAACTGAAGTACAATATTCGCTTTTTCTTCTGGCGTGTAAGTCTTTCTTTTTTCCATAGTTCTATTATAGCTTAATTTTTTTGAGTTTGTGTCAAACTCTTGGGTCCATTATACTTTTCCTGGGTATTTCAATTCGGTAACAAAGTTAAGATAATAGTAAGCGTCAAGTATATACGCACATAGTATAGCAGCTGCGAATGTAGTACAATCACAATGAATGCAGTTGAAAAGGTTGAAAAAGTAAGCAAACTTTTTCAGCCAGAAACGGAGTGATTGTATGGACACACAAAAAGTAGCAGCGGAGTACCGATTGTCACAATGGGCGCAAGTGATACAAACACGGCTCGACAGCGGGCAAAGTGTCAAGGATTTCTGTCAGACGGCGGGAATTAGCAGAAACGCGTACTTCTACTGGCAGAAAAGGTTGCGGAAGGTAGCTTGTGCAGAGCTTGAAAAAACGGAAGAGCCCAGGAATATAGCGCCAAGCGGATGGATGCAGCTTACGCCGAAACCCCTTGACCCGTTTGCGGACGCACTGTTTGTGTTTTGTAACCGAAACCGGAACAGGCTTAAAATTATTGAATGGGACGGGGACGGTTCTGGCAAGAAATTTCGGTAGAAATCTGCTTGGCATAATTGAAGAAAAGGACCGCAGGATTGCTGAATTAGAGCAACAAGTTCAATGGTACATGGTACAAATCCGTCTTGCGAAGCATAGGCAATTTGGCGTATCAAGCGAGCAAACCAACGTTGAACAAATAAATCTTTTCAATGAAGCTGAAGTGACCGCTGATTTGGCAGCACCTGAGCCGTCATTGACCGAGGTGAAGGCGCATTACCGCAAGAAGACCCGCCTGACGACGGACAAGCTTCCGGAGGACCTGCCTGTCGAGGTAATTGAGCACGAGCTGCCAGAAACCGGGCGTGTCTGCCCGGACTGCGGCGGCGAATTACATACAATGGGCAGGGAAATCCGTGAGGAACTTAAGGTTATACCTGCAAAAGCGGTGATTGTACGGCATGTGCGGCACGTCTACACATGCCGGAATTGTGAGGATACTTCCGACCATGTGCCGGTTGTAAAGGCAGACATGCCGGAACCTGTCATAAAAGGCGGATTTGCTTCTCCCGAGACGATAGCGCATATTGCGAC
>Ga0116191_1003353_pt1 | contig 11696 bp, 16 predicted proteins | sample AD_UKC111_MetaG_FD_89897 | JGI IMG/M metagenome (GOLD analysis project Ga0116191, IMG submission 89897) | Active sludge microbial communities of municipal wastewater-treating anaerobic digesters from Hong Kong - AD_UKC111_MetaG | ecosystem: Engineered > Bioreactor > Anaerobic > Digestate...
AACCCTGCCAACCTTGATTCCCTTGTGGTCCACCTGAAGAACCAGTCGGGCCAATCGGACCAGTTGCTCCCAAATTTGAATAAAAAAGTGCCTGTGTATCTAATATTTCTTGCCAAACAGTAAATAAAGAATTCCTAACTGATGTAGCCCCTATAATTTGTGTATTATTATTTGGAACAGATGCTAGCATTTCATCCAGCGAATTAAATGTTAAAGAATATGTTGCTGTTCCTGGTATTCCGTATGTTGCACTCATTTATATGATAAATTTATTATCTATATATTTAATTTTTAAATCCCATATTAATTTTTTATATATATTAAATGAAATATCTCAAGCAATTCAATGAAAATTTATTTGGAAATCTAATAGGTGAATATCAGAAACTTGATGGAAATCATCCATCATGGAATTCCTATTATAAATATTTAGGTGAAACAAATTCTCCAACTTGGAGTTCTAATTTAAGAGAAATATTACACAGCAAATCAATAATTACTAATTATCCTTATAGTAATATCATAACAAATGATAATATTAAAAAAATTAATAACTTAATATCATCATTTATGGAATGCAGATATGTTATTTATGATGATATTAAAAATGTTATTAATTCAAGATTCGGAAATTGTTGGTATTTAAAAAATAAAATTAGTGGATATAATTGGGATATTTGTTTACAATCTTTTAAAGATGATTGGTATTTAGTTAGATTTGGTAGTGGAGATGGATCATGGTCATTCTGGTATCTATGTGATCAATTTGAAGGGTTAAAACAACTAATTGAAAATAAATTGGAAGATTAAAATATTTCTATATGTGGATCGTAAAATGGGACTTGTGAGTTTGATTTTATGATATTATCTATATTTAATTTTTTAAAATTTTCTTCTGTGAAAAAAAATAAATCTATCGCCCAATCATTTTCTCCAATATTTGAATACACCAATCTATCAGGTTCAAATTGTATTATTATACATTTAATGGAATATGATTTAAGACGATTTTTAAATGATGATTCCTGTTTAGCAAAATATTCAGCATCTATTAATAGACTACACCAATAACCATTAATATTAAAATTACTACCCTCATCACCAATATCTAAACTATCATTAAAAAAAGAATTAATAATTTTTACCGACTGATCAAAATATGCTATACAATCATCTACTTTAAACCACATATCCTTTTCTGAATTATATTCATTAAACTTAATTATCATATAACCATATATATATTAAAAAATCAATAAATAAATGTTAATTAGTGAAATAAGTGTTAGGGGATTTAAATCATTTGGTAATAATGAACAAATTTTAAAATTAAATACAAATAAAGGTGAACTAATACTTTTAGTTGGTCCAAACGGATCTGGAAAATCCTCTCTTCTTGATTCATTTGATTATGTTTTATACGGTAAAGTTCGTGGTAAGAAAAAAAAATGGACAACATTATCGACACTTCCAAACAGAATTAATAATGAATTAATTAACAAAGTTAAATTTATTTCCAATGGAACCAATGTTGAGATCCATAGAGGTATAAATCCTGGTATACTTAAATTATATGAAAATGAGATAGAAAATGATAGGGCAGGTAAATCCAATTTAGATGATAAAATCGAAAGTTATATAGGTGTTGATATTGAAACTTTTAAATCATTTATTTCTATGTCTATAAATGATTTCAAAAATTTTATTTCACTTTCCAATGAAGAAAAACAATTATTACTAGATAAACTTTTTAATTTAGAAGTTATCAACATTTTAAATAATATTCTTAAAGATTTAAATAGAGCAAATAAATTGCAATTGACTAAATATGATTCCGAAATATCAACTTTAAATGAATCAATTGAATCAATTAAAAAATCTATATCTAAGGCGATCGAAAAAGAAAAGCAGGATATTCAAACTGAAATCGATAAGATAAAAGCTGAAATGGAATCCAAAAAAGAAGAGTATCAAAAATTAAAAGATAAAATAGAAAAAATTAAAATAAAAGAAAATGAAATTAAAATTGAAATTGACAAAGAGAAAGAAGAGTATATTAACATCCAAAATGAAATTAAAATAGCCGATAAAGATATTATACTTTATAATTCAGGTAAATGCCCGACTTGTAAAACAGACTTTAATAATGATCATTATCAAAATCTAAAAGATACTCTTATAGAAAAAAAGAAAAAACTAGAGGATATAAAATCTGAAATCGAGGTCAATTTAAAATCAATTAGAGAAAGACAAAATAAACTACAATCTATATCGGAAGAATCCAATTCAATATTCAATGATATTGTTTATTTATTAAGGGGATATAAATCACAAATAGAAAAATTACAATTACAAAAAGATAAGGAATCAGGACAATCAAATCAAGGCATCAAAGAATTTGAAAATACAATAATAGAATTAGAAAATAAAAAAATTAGTAGTCAAGAAAATTCATCTATATCTAAGGATAAAGAAGTTTATTATAAAGAGCTATCTAGAATATTTAGTGAAGATGGTGTCAAAAAAACTATTATATCCGGTATAATAAAGCCAATAAACTACTTTATAACAGAAAATATTAAAAAAATGGGCCTTCCATTTCAAGTTCAGCTTGATGACTCCTTTACTGCTGAAATCAAGCACTTAGGAAATCAAATTGAACATGATTCATTATCAACCGGTGAAACAAAAAGAATTAATATTGCTATATTAATAGCATACTTAAAATTAATAAGAACGAAAAAACATATTAATATTTTATTCCTAGATGAGGTCTTCTCATCTATTGACATTGAAGGAATAGAATCAATTTTAGATTTATTAAAAGATTTCGCTTTCAATTATAATATCAATATATTTGTTGTTCACCACGCTATTATGAATCAAGAATATTTCGATAGAATAGTTAAAATAAAAAAAGATATTTTTTCTGTAGTTGAAGAAATTTCAATAAATGAGATATGATAGACAATTATAAAATTATAGATATACTATACAGTCATTTAAATTTAGTATCAGCAGATGCTTCCAATTTTGGCTCACATTTATGGATAGAAGAGTCCGATCTTTGTTCTAAATATGGTGTATCGTTAAACAATATATTTAGATATTTAATAAATAAATATTCTGATTCCACTCTACATAAATATATTCATCAATATTTTCAAAAAAAGGAAGATGTAATCTTTTTTATTAACAAAATAATAGAGGAAAGGAAAAATAAAATAGACTTTATTATAAATGATTGATGATACAAAGGTATTAGAAATTTTAAAAGCTAGGTTATCTTGTATAGAACATATTTCGGGTAAATACCTATCTTTTTTAGAAGCCGAAGAATACATATCAAATAAAAATAGTGAAGAACTATTATACATTAAATATGGGGTTGATGAAGATCAATTTAAAAAATTTATCCATGATAGATATAATTTAAACATTTCAATGTCAGTGGATGGGATAGGCATAAATTTTCCTATCAACAACATGAAAAGAATTATATCTATTATAGAAAGAGATCTAAAAATAGATAATATAATTAATCGCTAATCTATTTGTTTGTAGTAAACATCGAATTTATTGGGACTTTTGAAGCATCTATTCCACGCTCATCTTTTAAAAAGTCACATAAATATTTTTTAAATTCCATAGCATCCTTTCTATTTTCAAATCGAAATATCTTACTATTATCCGACCACCTATCTTGCTCATCACTACTATAAAGTATGTGAAATTTCATATATAATTCAGTTGGATGATCATCCCTCTTATCTAGAAATACAGATATTTTCACATCATTATCATAATCAGAATGTAAAAAAACGTCATAGACAAGTAACGATGATGCATTTGTTGATTCTTTAATTCCAGTATAAAAAAATATCCATATAAATTTGGATCATATTTATTTCCAATATATTTACAAAATTCAAATTTATGTGTGCATTCCCTATCAAATTTTGCTGGAAGTCCTTTTTCACTTGCCCAATCAATTAATTTTTTGACTTCTTTCTTTATGGTTTGGCTCCAATTTATTCGATGCTGAGATATATGTTTTTCTATACAACTCATCTAATTTCATTATATATCACATATATTAATATTTACAATTAACTTAACACCATTCCTGATGAATTTATCTTCCTAAATACTTTTGCCATAATATTCATTGAAAAATTAAAATGAATTGGATTTTCATACAATTCTTTTACTAATTCCTCTAACCTGAATTTATTTATTGTGAAATCTTCCGATAATATAGAATATTCTTCTAATAATTTTTCTAATCTTTCGTAGCTTACCTCTAGTATTCTAGATAGTTTAAATTTAAATATTAACTTATTTAACTTTTCACAAATATTTTGAATAGAATTATCCGCTAAAAGAAAAATAGAATTCTGTCGTAATATATCCTCTCGCAAATTTATATAATAAATTCCGCCTATTTTATCGATCGTAAAATAATTACCAATTTTTTTATTAATAAAATTATTAGTTGTATTTGTAATTCTAGTTGCAAATTTTCCATTATTAATAGATATTTCAATTTTTTTAATTGGATTTTTAATTTTAATATTTGGATTATAAGAAACATATTGCAATACAGAAGAAACAATCGTTCCGGATATAAAATTTTTACTCACATTAATTTTCGGATTTAAAATTATATCCCTTATTTTTTGAAATTCATCTTCTGTAAAATGATTATTCTTTTTTTTAAAAAAATTAAATAATCGCTCATTTTTTAACTTAAATTCTTTAAAGTTGATTATCTTTGTCATATAAACTTATTAATATAATCATATATATAATAATATGAAGAATAAAAAATCTATACTAAAATTTATTATTGTATTCATTTCTACTTTTATTTTATTAGAAGTATTTGAACATTCAATGTTATATTTTTTTAATATAGATTTACATAATTTAGAATGGGGATGGGTTGGATTTATGATAATTTATGGATTTAAATATCATATTTTTTGCTGTTTAATACCAGCAATTTGGGCAGCATATAAATGCAAACATAAAAAATGTAAACACGACCACTGTAATAATGATACCAATAAATAAAACACGTAATTTTTCAGGTAATTTCCCACTGATTGCCCCACCCTATAGGAAATCTTTATCCAATCATGATTCAAATGTAAAATATTCTGAATCTAAAAGCTTATTAAAAAAAATGAAAATTAAAGGTGGTAAAATCATGATAGATGACTATTTTTTAGAATATATAGAATTAATCTCTAATTTATTGGGAATAATTGATTATGATAAAAGAAATAAAAATAAATAAATTTATGTTAATAATTCAAGTAAATAATGATGGGATTGATAAAGCCCTCAAAAAATATAAGAAAAAATTCGAATCAACAAAAGTTTTAAAAGAACTAAAATCTAGAAAAGAATTTATTAAGCCTTCCATCAAAAAGAGAGATATAATAAAAAAAGCTATTTATTTAAATAAAAAATTTAAAGATGAATCCTAATAAAGCTTATATAAAATCCACTGGAGAAATCTTAGATATTAAAAATACATACGTAACATACAATGTAAAAGTAACTTACCCCATAAAAGATAATGATATAAAGGTAAATGAAATATTAAATAGATATAAAAAGGAAATTACATCATCGATTGATGATATACCTGTAGGAGAATTTCCTGATATACACGTTGATAACCCAAATAGAGTTATGGTTTATTTATTATCAGATGGTGAATCTTACCCAGAAACAGAACTTATTATTGGTATGGATAATATAAGAAACCTCAATATAAATAAAATCTTAAAATGAAACCACATAGAAGATCAATTGATAAGGACTATATACTTTTTTATTTAAAAAATAAAAATTCAGACAAACTAACAGCTCTCACAAGGGAAATAAAAATTGATACAATATTTGATTCAGAAATATTAATACTAGATTCATGGGCTTCTAAATTCTATAAAGAATTGAATCCAATTGAAAGAGAAATTAGAAAAAGTCTAAAAGAAAAACATAAATTTTCTTCTAGTCATTCATTTATTAATGATGATGACTTTAAAAATTTAAATTCTCTATCAGAAGCATTAATATCCTTACTTACAGAACAATCCCCTTGGATAGATATTCATTTGGTCATTGAAAAATTAAAATTGAGGGACTCCATTCCACCCGAAGATCATGGTAAATATACGGTACTGAGGGATAAATGTATCGAAGCTCTTATTGGATATTTCGGTAAATAAATTCACTTTTAACTTTTTCTTTACAAATTCTTTCAAATTTGTCATAATCAAATTCGATTTCAATTACATGAGTCACCCCATCATATGGAATATCCATATTATTTTTATTCGTAAAATCATATATATCCAATAATGATACACTCACTGGGATAATATTTTTCCCAAAGGATATGGTCAAATTTGACAATTGCAGTACTCTTCTTAAATTTGTTGTTATAACACCTTTACTCACATTTTTAAAAAATAGGTAAATTTTGCCATGCTTTAAATATTTTTGCGATTGTATTGTCCACAAAGATTGATCGACAATGCCATCTTTCATTACTTTAGTTAATTGAACCTTTATTCTTTGTAAAATAGATGATAAATATTGTGTCTTACACCTATCTATAGAATCATCATACTCCTTTTTAAAAATTATCTTTCTTTTTTTTCTCTTACTTTGTTTTTTTGGACAAACTAATATCATATCAATTACCACATTACCATAACTATCTTTATCAAATTCCCATTCTACATACTCAACTCTTTTACTTATTTGTGAGATTTCCTTTGAAACAAACCTGATAATTCTACCATCATCTGGATTTAAAGAAAATTTCCTTCTATTATTAGATGTTTCTTCTCTATTTTTTCTTAAATTAATTATATAAGCTCCCATAGCTCTATTTTTTAATAGATTTGTTCTTAAAGAAATATTACTTGCGTAATCTGATAGCTCATCATATCTATCATTTACAAATATTGGTCTAATGGTTAGCTTAAACCCTTTATCCGTTAGCGGTAACATTAGATCTGATATATCCTCCTCGGACATTGAGAATATTAAATTATCATATTCATGAGCTTCAAATATTTTAATATATTTTAATTCTTTCATAACTTAATTATATATATTATATATAAATAAATAAAAGATAAAATGGATTTTTCAGAAAATTATTATTATATACTTGGATTATCAAACAAGGCTTCTGCTAAAGAAATTAAAAAATCTTACTATAAACTTTCCTTTAAGCATCATCCAGATAAGGGTGGTGATTCTGATAAATTTAAAATTATATCAGAAGCATATAATATATTAATAGATGAAAAATCTAAATTAGAATATGATAATAGAAGTAGGTGGGGCAAAAGCTATGACGAAAAATACGAATTTTTAGATTATGAATTTAATAATATCTCTAATATGTGGGATGATGATATAAAATTAAAAGATTTTAAGAAAAAAGAAGGACTAAATATTGTAGTTTATATAGATGATAATTTTAATGGAACATTAGAATATGAAAGACTAGTTATATGTAAAAAATGTAATGGAAATGGAAAAGATTCTAAATCAAAGATTGAAATAAAAGATTCTGAGGGAAATGTATTGAAAATTTATGATTCAGATGGTGGTTGTGATTTTTGTGAAGGATCAGGTAAGGATTTCACGGGTAACGATTGTCAATTTTGTTTTGGTCAAGGTAAAATCGGATCTAAATTTTGTAAATCATGTAATGGGGAAAGAAGAATTCTTGGTAAACAAAAGCTAAGTGGTATAATTTTTCCGCAAGGAGAAAAAGATTTTAAAATTGAATTTATGGGTAATTTTTCAAAGGATATACCTGGAAAAGTCGGTCATCTATGGTTAGTAAAAAAATAAAAGTGGCAATTTTTGCCTCTGGTAAAGGAACAAATGCTCAAAAAATTATTGATTACTTCAGAATAAATCCAGATATAAGTATATCATTAATTGTTTGTAATAAATCCAATGCTGGAGTTTTATCAATTGCATCAAAAGAAAATATACCATCTTTAATAATCGGAAAAGATTTTTCAGAATTCAATGTTGGATATGTAGATTTTATTGTATTAGCTGGATTTTTATGGAAAATACCAAATAATATAATAAAATATTTCCCCAATAAAATAATTAATATTCATCCATCATTATTACCAAAATATGGCGGAATTGGCATGTATGGGAATTTTGTTCACAAAGCTGTAATAGATAATAATGAAATTGAAAGTGGAATAACGATTCATTATGTGAATAATGAATATGATAAAGGTGATATCATCTATCAAAAAAGATGTTTGATTGATAAAAATGATACGATTAAATCACTATCAACTAAAATTCAAAATTTAGAGCATATTTATTATCCAATTATCATTGAAAAAATAATAAATTTATCCAGATGACTGTGTTATACTATCCAATGTTATTGAGCTATTCACAGCAATAAATGGTGCTATTCCATAAAAAGGCCTTTTAATTCTGTTATCCACATTGTCCTCAGTAGTATATCTAAAGAATGGTATCATATCTGTTTCATAAAACGATATTTTACCAAAATGAGCATCAAACGTATCTGTGGATTTAAAGAATAATTGCAAAGCTTTTCTATTATAGAAATATTCTTTCTTATTTACTCCATCGGTTATAGCATGGTTTATAATAGTTGAAAAATTACCTGGTGTAAATTTAGGATTATCGTTTAACAAATAAATTGTCGGTAAATCATGTAAGGCACTACCGGTTGGACCTTGATATGGAATACCCCCATATGTATTTAAATCAAAATCAATAACAGAGTATCTAAATTTTTCAATATTTCTACTATACGTATTATCCAATAAATTCGTATTCGTATTGTAATAAGTAGAAGTATCTATTATTTCAAAATATCCATGATTATTCTCAGTATATCCCATTGACGGATCAACACCAATTGACAATTCAAATTGACCAGGTCCCTGTCCACTAACTCCTCCGCCTGCTGAAGAGAACATCTTCCTAATATCTATCCAATATAGTCTAAACCTGATTAACTCGCCAGCATTAACCTGTATATTTATATTACTTATATAAAGCTTTCCTATAAAAGAACCTCCAGGTAAATTTCCATCAAATACTATACAACATTTATCTTTATCCATTGCTATTTGATTAACATTACTGTTACCGCTATTTCCATAATAGTCTAATTTAGTACTCGTAACATATTGCCAATTTGATTCGATATATGGATTACTAGATGTTCCACACATTTCAACTACTCCAACGAATTTGAATGTTGACCATCCACCCCTATGAGCTGAATTATAATACCTTTCATTTCCATAAAATGTAAACGGCACAAATGCATTTACCCTAAGAGTGGTTGTACTTGTAGCTCTATATGCATAAAATGAAAATGTTCCAAAGCTACTTGTCTGCCCAAATCTAGAGTATGAATTCGAGACAACTCCGGGATTATCATATCCATCATATTGAGAATCTAATGAGCTTAAGTCAAACCAATCCATCATATAAGATCTTCTTATTTCAACTATTGTATTCCCAAATAAATTATTATTATTAAATCCTGAAATAACCCCAGATGGATAATCTCTAAGTGTTACAGGATATGTATCAATACTAGGTGATAAATATTGATTATTATAAAATTGCCAATTACTAGCTGTATAACTTAAATTTGAAAATCTTTTTGATCCCAATGATGGATATAAATCAACACCACCTATTTCTTGATAGTGAAATTCATAATTTCCAGAAGCTGTATCTGAATAGTCCCTGATTAAAGATCCGGCAGAATTATGTCCTCCAGCTGGGGTAACTAGCTCATCATATGTATTTCTATATCTTATTTTTTTTGTTTGGACAGCTTTTATTCCTGTATTTGTATATGATTGGGCAGCATATTCTAATACAAGCTCATTACTATCTGATAAGAATGGATCTGTATTGGAATGATATTTACTAGAATTCGCGGAATATGTCCATCCATTTATCATAAATTCACTAGGCCCAGGAATTCCATCAGTTTTTAACGGATAATTAAAATATGAGCTATCTCCAATAAAATCTACATATATTTTATACTTAGATCCAAGTTTATAATATTTATAATCTAGGTCAAAAGAATTTCTAAATATTGATTCACTAGATAAAACATCATAGGTCGGAAATCCTTTTAAATTACCATCAGAAATAATAACATCATAATCATAATTATATCTCATATTATCTTTAAAGATATTTGTCATTGAATATGTTATATAATTAACATCTATCCATGAATTATATAAAAACTCATTTTGAGATGCCACATTATTATCTCTAAATGTGAAATTTTGTATTAGACCTGTATTATAGCTAAGCGTTAATCCCTTATCTAAATATTGCGATTGTGTGCTTGCAAATTTACCACCATCAAAAACACCATCTATCCAATGAGATCCTTCCATTTTTGTTATATATGGATAGCCTTTAAAAAGTCCATAATTCCAAATTCCTCTAAAATATCCATTATAAAAAACACCAGATAACCAAACATTAGTTGAAACATACATCATGTGGTAGTCCGAATCCTTTATAATTCTTCTAACGGACATATTTAATGATATCTCAACTGTTATAGATGTGCTATCTATACTTATTATTCTGAAATAATTATTGATTAGCCTCCTGTTTTCGTTAACGTCTATACAAACAATATTACCAATTGATACTTTATCTCCAATAGATAATCCATTTGTTCCATCAAATGCTAATAATTTCACATTCCATAAATTGGGTGATATTTCCAATGTGCTACCGACAGATATATTAGTAAAAACGATAAAATCATTTTCCGAATCATTCCAAACTGATCTCCACCCATTGTTCCAATATCCAGATTCCCATATTCCAGATTTAAATACACCGTTTCCAAATTTTAAACTAACTATTTCTCTGTCGGCTACTACATAAGGTATTAGTACATCTGGAATACTAACGCTGGCTCCGGTCACCCCATATAAAAAAGGAGAACTAAAAGTTGCAAATTGATATAATTTATTATTATAACTAGAATATGATGCATCTATTGTCCTAACACTAGCACTATTAACAAAAAATCTTGAATTATTTGGATGAAAATAAAAAACTCTTTTTATTGCAAATTCTTGTGGTAAAGTTATATCATCTTGTGGAACATAATTATAATTATACGTTTTGCTAATGTTGCCATTTATTGTTTCTCGATATGAATCAGATCCGATATAAACAATAAAATCAGTTCTACCATTTAAATTGGAAACATTTAAAGTAATACTATGGTTGGATAGAGATTGAGTGAAAACAGACGTTGTTGGAGATGGTGAATATCCAAATCCATTAGATAAAGCATATAGAACCTCTGATTCATTATAAGATCCAACATAGCTACCTGGTGTTGTATATCCATTCGACGAACAATAATCTTTTGTGATAATAGTTATGGTATCACCAACATAAGAAGATTGTGGATAGACAACATTATTATCGAAATATCCCCAAGTAAAATAATTAACTAATGGATCATAATATTCTACAACATTTTGTGTTAATCCATCATTTATTTTATCACTTAACTTTTGGGCTATTGTAGAACTATTATCTCCAGAAACAGCTGTTATAGTTACAGTTCCAATACCAACATG
>Ga0116191_1003356_pt1 | contig 11694 bp, 12 predicted proteins | sample AD_UKC111_MetaG_FD_89897 | JGI IMG/M metagenome (GOLD analysis project Ga0116191, IMG submission 89897) | Active sludge microbial communities of municipal wastewater-treating anaerobic digesters from Hong Kong - AD_UKC111_MetaG | ecosystem: Engineered > Bioreactor > Anaerobic > Digestate...
CCAGCGCCAGCGCCGCGAACATCCGGGGGATCTCGGTCCTGAAGCTCGCCTCCAGGATGCGCGACGCCAACCCGGTCTCGCGACCGGCGGCCCCGGCGGCGAACTCGGCGACCACCGCGCCGATCAGCGCGAGCCCGCCGGCGATTCTCAGGCCCGCGAGGAAGTACGGCAAGGCGCTCGGCACGAGCAGCAGCCGCAGCCGCTGCCAGCGGCTCGCGCCGTACAGCGTGAACAGGTCGCGCAGGCCGGCGTCGGCGCTGCGCAGCCCGACGACGGTGTTCGCGAGGATCGGGAAGAACGCGACGATGAACGCGCAGATCAGCAGCGCGGCGGTGGTCGACTCGACGTAGATCAGGATCAGCGGCGCGATCGCGACGATCGGGGTCACCTGCAGCACGATCGCCAGCGGGAACAGCGCGGTCTCCAGCGGGCGGCTCAGCGCGAACAGCGCGGCGAGCAGCACGCCGCCGGCCACCGCGAGCACGAGCGCGCCGACGGTGATCTTCAGCGTGAACCACAGCGAGGGGAGCAGCGACGGCAGGTCGCGCCACAGGGTCTCGGCCACGAGGCTCGGCGCGGGCACCAGGTAGTGCGGCACCTCGCCGATCCGCACGGCCGCCTCCCAGCCGATCAGCACGGCCGCGACGACGAGCGCCGGCGCGAGCCGCACGAGCGCGGCCGCGGCGACGCGCCGGGGGCCGTCGGCGGAGGCGCCCGCCGGGGCGCCGGTCCGGTCCGCGGCTCCGCTCACGCGGCCGCCGCCTTCAGCGCCGCCGACGCGCGCACGCACCACGCCGCATAGCGCGGGTCGGCGCGCAACGCGTCGCCGCGCTCGCGGGCGTCGATCGCGATCGACTCGGCCACGCGCCCGGGACGCCCGGCCAGCACCGCGACCCGCGTCGACAGGTAGACCGCCTCGTACACGCTGTGGGTCACGAACACCACGGTCAGCGCCTGCTCGCGCCACAGGTCGAGCAGGTCGTCGTCGAGGCGCCCGCGGGTGATCTCGTCGAGCGCGGCGAACGGTTCGTCGAGCAGCAGCAGGCCCGGGCGGGTGACCAGCGCGCGCGCGATCGACACGCGCATCCGCATGCCGCCGGACAGCTCGCGCGGATACGCGTGCGCGAAGTCGGCGAGACCGACGCGCTCGAGCACCGCCATCACCTCGTCGCGGACCTCGGCGGTCCCGCGGCCCGCGAGCCGCAGCGGCAGGCGCACGTTGTCGAAGGCGTCGGCCCAGGGCATCAGCGTCGGCTCCTGGAACACGACGCCGACGCGCACGTCGCCGCTGCGCGCGACCTCGCCCTCGGTCGGCGCCGCGAGGCCCGCCGCCAGCCTCAGCACCGTGCTCTTGCCGCAGCCCGAGGGGCCGAGCAGGCCGAGGAACTCGCCGCGCGCGACCTCGAGGTCGAAGCGCGCGAGCGCCCGCGTGCCGTTCGGGAAGCGCATGCCGACGCCGCGCAGCGCGAGCAGCGGCGCGCCGGCCGGTGGGGAAGCGGTCATCGACGCGATGGTAGCCCGCCGGCGCGCGCGGGCGACGGATGGCCCCGAGCGGCACCGAGCGGCCGCAAGCGCGCGACCGCTACGCGCCGGGCTCCCGTGCGCGCGACTGCCGCGCGCGGAAGTACAGGGTCGCCGCCTCGGTGCGGTTGCGCACACCGAGCCGCTGCAGCAGCTCGCGCACGTGCGCCTTCGTCGTGTTCAGGCTGATCCGGTAGCGCTCGGCGATCTCGCCGTTCGACATGCCCTCGGCGATCGACTGCCACATCTGCTGCTGGCGCGGCGACAGCTCGATCGCCTCGGCCGAGCGCGGCGCGTGCGCGTCGGCCGCGTCGGTGAGCGTCTCGAGCCGCTCGGCGAGCAGCGGCGCCATCCGGTCGAGCAGGGTCGACGCGCTCTCGCTCTTGCAGACCAGCGCCGCGGCGCCGAGCGCGGCCGCGCTGCGTCTCAGCGGCTCGCTGTCGAGGCCGGTGAACACGACGATCGGCACGTCGGGGCGCAGCGCGCGCAGCTCGCTGATCCCTTCGAGCCCCGCGACGTCGGGCAGCCGCAGGTCGAGCACCGTGGCCGCGAGCCGGGGTTCGTCCTGGTACATCGCCTTCGCCTGCCGCAGGCTCGCCGCCTGCAGCGCGCGCACGCCGGCGAAGCGGCCCTCGATCAGCCCGCGCAGCGCGAGCGGCACCACCGGGTGGTCGTCGACGACCAGCACGACGGCGCTCATGCGGGCACCCGCGCCGTCCGCATCGACGCGGCCGCGCGCGCGAGGGTGGTGATCGCGCCCCAGTCCTCGCGCGCGATCGCCGAAGCCGGCGTCAGCCACGAGCCGCCGACCGCGGGCACGTTGTCGAGCGCCAGGTACTCGGGCGCGCTGCGCGCGTCCACGCCCCCGGTCGGGCAGAAGCGCACGCCCGGGAACGGCCCGGCGAGCGCCTTCAGCATCGGGATGCCGCCGGCGGGCCCGGCCGGGAAGAACTTCAGCAGCGACAGGCCCTCGGCGCTCGCCGCCATCACCTCCGACGGCGTCATCACGCCCGGCATCAGCGACAGCCCCAGGTCGCGCGCGGCCGCGGCGACCGAGCGATCGAAGCCGGGCGACACCACGAAGCGGGCGCCGACCGCGGCGACCCGGCCGACGTCGGCCACGCTGGTGACGGTGCCCGCGCCGACCCACGCGTCGGGCACCTCGGCCGCGATGCGCCGGATCGCCTCGAGGCCCGCCGGCGTGCGCAGCGTCACCTCGAGCACCCGCACGCCGCCCGCGACGCACGCGTGGGCGAGCGGCACCGCGTGGCGCGCGTCCTCGAGCACGATCACGGGGATCACCGGCGCCGCCGGCTCGATCGGTGTGGCCGCGGACGGCTCGAACAGGTCCAGGAGCGTCATCGAGGTGCACGCTACACCACTGCCGCGCCGGCCATCAAGCGATCCGCGCACGGGACCCCGATCCGATCAAGCTTGGCCCGGATCGGCCGGCCCGTCCGTCGTCAAGCTCGACCGCGCGGCGTTCGGTGCGCGGCGAGGCGCGCGAGGATCCGCAGCGTGAAGCCGTCGTCCGGCGCCTCGATGCCGACGAGCGCGTCCTTGATCAGCTGCAGCGTCGTCAGCCGGTCGCGCGCCTCGGCCGCGCCGGGCGCGCCGGGCGCGAGCGCGGCCAGCAGCTCGGCCACGCGCTCGGGCGGCAGCGCGTCGTCGAGGAAGGCGGACAGGGTCTCGTCGTTCATCGGGAGGTTCACCAGCGCCGCGCGCGAGTCGGTGCCATCAGCGGCCGGATCGCGTGCGCGATCGCGTCGCGGCCGCGGAAGATCAGCGACTTCACGGTGTTGACCGGCAGGCCCATCGTGGCCGCGATCGACCGGTAGTCCAGGCCCTCGATCTCGCGCATCAGGATCGCGTCGCGCTGCCGCTCGGGCAGCGCCGCGACCGCCCGGCGCAGCGCGTCGAACAGCTGGCGCGCGGCGACCTCGTCCTCGACGCTGCCGTGCGCGCCCGAGCGCTCGATCGCCTCGATCGTCGCGACCGCGTCGGGATCGGCCGGGCGGTCGTCCTGCCGGTTCTGCCCGCTGCGCAGGTAGCTGCTCGCCACGTTGCGGCAGATCGTGCGCAGCCACGGCCAGAAGCGGTCGCGCTCCTGGAGATCGGGCAGGCCGTCGTACGCGCGCAGGAACGCGTCCTGCGTGAGCTCCTCCACGATCGCCGGATCGTGCACCACCCGGCGGATCTCGGCGGCCGCGCGACGCTGGTACTTGACGACGAGCAGTTCGAACGCGAGCGTCTCGCCCGCGATCGCGCGGCCGACCAGCGCGCCGTCCGCCGTCTCCGGCGCGGGGCCGCCGGGCGCGCGCGGCGCGGCGGCGCCGTCGGTCTCGGGTCCGGGCGGGGGCGGGGTCAAGGCGAGGCGCTCGTGCATGTCGCCGGGTAGGACGCGTCCGGCGGGCCGGAGTTGCAGCGGGCACGCGCAACTTCCGGCCGGCGGCGGCGTCCATCACCCCGAGCGGGTCGCGCGCCGTCCGGTGCGCGCGCCCCATGACCCTGAAGGAGCGTCCGATGCGCGTGCCCTGGCTGGTCGAGGTGAACCCGGACGTGACCGTCGAGTGCGACGGCACGCGCGCCGTGATCGGCGGCGTGGTGTCGGTCGCCTTCGAGCTCGACGAGGTCGAGTTCGTGTGGTCCGAGAGCGCCGAGCCCTCGCTCGACCCGCCGGGCCTGCTGACGCTGCGCTCGCGCGACCGGGACGGCGCGATCGCCCAGGTGCGCCTGCGCCGCGGCGAGGCGCAGCGGGTGCGCACGATGCTCGAGCGGGGCGGTCCTCTGCCGCACTGATCCGCCGCGCGCGCCGGCTCAGATCACCGAGCCGGCGCAGCCGTCCATCGGCACGATCGCGCCCGACACGTAGCTCGCCGCGTCCGACGCGAGGAACAGCGCCACCGCGGCGACCTCCTCGGGCTCGCCCATGCGCCCCATCGGGATCCTCGCGAGCTCGTCGGCGAGCACGTCGTCGCGGCCCCGGCCGGTCGCGCGGGCGGTGACCGCGAGCCCCTCCTCGACGCGGTCGGTGCGGGTCAGGCCCGGGTTGATGCCGTTCACCCGCACGCCGCGCGCCGCGAACGCCCGCGCGAACCCGACGGTCGCGAGCATCAGCGCCGAGTTCGCCGCCCCGCCCGGGATGTGCATCGGCGACGCGACGCGACCGCCCTGCCCGATCACGTTGACCACCGCGCCCCGGCCCCGCGCCGCCATCGCGCGCACCGCGGGCTCGAGCACGTGCACGGTGCTGAAGTACTTCGCGTCCATGCCCTGCCGGAACGCCGCCGCGCCGAGCTCTTCCGGGGCGAAGCGCTTCGCCGCGCCGGCCGAGTTCAGCAGCACCGCGATCGGTCCGACCTCGGCCTCGACGCGTGCGACGACCGCGGCCGCCTGCGCCGCATCGACCAGGTCGGCGGTCATCGCGCGCATCGGCAGGCCCTCGGCGGCCATCGCGGCCCGGGCCGACTCGAGCCGCGCCGCGTCCCGGGCGACGCCGACCACCGTCGCGCCGGCCCGCGCGAACGCCTTCGCGCACGCGAGGCCGATGCCCTTGCTCGCGCCGGTGACCAGCGCGACGCGTCCTTCGAGCGAGATGTGCACGACGATGTCCTCCGAGGGGTGGCCGGGCGTCCGGCGAGCGCGCAGTGTGCCATCGGCGCGCCGACCCCGCCGACGACGCGGGGACACGGCGTGCCCGATCGGAACGACGTTCGGTGCGGACACGGCCGCGCTGGCACAATCGCCCCGACAGGGAGGGGACGGTGGAGGCAGACCCGATGGCGCCGCTCGACGGCATCCGCGTGATCGACATGACCGGCGTGGTCTTCGGACCGACCGCCACGCAGGCGCTCGCCGACTGGGGGGCCGACGTGATCAAGGTCGAGCCGCCCGAGGGCGACACGCTGCGCCACGCGGGCGTCGCGCGCCACCGCGGCATGTCCGCGATGTTCATGAACCTCAACCGGGGCAAGCGATCGGTCGCGCTCGACGTCGCGACGCCGGCCGGTCTCGAGGCGATGCGCCGCCTGCTCGCCGGCGCCGACCTGTTCGTGCACAACGTGCGCCGCGAGCCGATCCGCCGGCTCGGCCTCGGGCCCGAGGACGTCCTCTCGGTCAACCCGTCGATCGTCTACGCGACGGCGAGCGGCTACCACGAGCGCTCGCCGCTCGCTCGCGCGCCGGCGATCGACGACTCGATCCAGGCGGCGACCGGCCTCGCCGCGCTGAACGCCGGCACCGTCGGCGCGCCGCGCTTCGTGCCCTCGGTGGTCGCCGACAAGACCGCGGGCCTCGCGCTCGCCGGTGCGGCGCTCGCCGCGCTGGTGCGCCGGCTGCGCACCGGGCGCGGCGGCGTGCTCGGCGTGCCGATGTACGACACCCTCGCCGGGTTCGTGCTCGCCGAGCACCTGCAGGGGCACACCTACGTGCCCGCCGACGGCGGTGCCGGCTACCGGCGCGTGACGCCCGAAGGCCGGCGCCTGTACCGCGCCCGCGACGGCTGGCTGACGATGACGCCGTACACGCGCCCGCAGTGGAAGGCGTTCTTCGACGCGGTCGGCGATCCGGCGATGGCCGACGATCCGCGCGTCGTCGACCCGGTCGAGCGCAACCGGCACATCCAGTGGCTGTACGCGCGGATCGGCGAGGCCGCGGCGACGCGCGGCGTCGACGACTGGCTCGCGCTGTGCCGCGAGCACGGCATCCCCGCGTACCGCGCCGTGACGCTCGACGAGGTCGCGACCGACCCGGCGCTCGAGGCGAGCGGCGCGATCGCGCGCGTCGAGCACCCGACCGAGGGCACGCTGCGGATGCTCGCGTCCCCGGGCTTCCTCGACGGCGCGCCGTCGCGCGCCGCCGGCCCCGCGCCCCGGCTCGGCGAGCACACCGTCGCTGTGCTGCGCGAGGCCGGCCTCGACGGGGCCGCGATCGACGCGATGCTCGCGAGCCGTGCCGCCGTCGCGGCCCCGCCCGCGCCCTGAACCGCCCGTCCCCGGCCCCCTCCCCCGACGTCCCGCCCTCCGCGCACCGAACCCGACAGGAGACCCGAACATGCCCCCCACCGAAGACGCTCCCCTCGATGCCTCGCGGCGCCGCGCACTGGCCGGCACCGGCGCGCTCGCCGCCTCGCTCGCGATGCCGGCGCGCGCGCAGGACGCCTGGCCGTCGAAGCCGGTCCGCATCGTCGTGTCGTTCGCGCCCGGCAGCGGCAACGACATCATCGCGCGCCTGCTCGCGCCCAAGCTCGCCGAGTCGCTCGGCCAGTCGTTCATCGTCGAGAACCGCGCCGGCGGGGGCGGCGTGATCGGCACCGAGGCGGTGGTGCGCGCGCCGGCCGACGGCTACGTCCTCGGCCTGGGCACGTCCTCGCAGCTGGTGATGAACCCCGCGCTGCTGTCGAACCTGACGTTCGACGTCGAGCGCGACCTCACCACGATCGGCCTGATCTCGCGCACGCAGATGGTCCTCGCGGCGCGCCGCGACGGCCCGGCCGACCTGCGCGCGCTGGTGGCGCGGGCGAAGGCGGCGCCCGGCAAGGTGAGCTACGGCTCGGGCGGCAACGGCTCGATCAGCCACATCGTCGGCGAGAGCTTCGCGCGCGCCGCGGGCGTCGAGCTGCTGCACGTGCCCTACAAGGGCAACGGCCCGGCGATGAACGACCTCGCCGGCGGCCAGATCGACCTCGTCTGGGACGGCTTCTCGAGCTCGGGCCCGCTGATGAAGAACGGGCAGATCCGCATCCTCGCGGTCAGCGGCGAGCGTCGCAACGCGCTGTATCCCGACGTGCCCACCTTCGCCGAGGGCGGCGTCGGCAACTACGAGGCCTACACCTGGAACTGCCTGATGGCGCCGCGCGGCACGCCGCGCCCGATCGTCGAGCGGGTGAACCGCGCGCTGAACGCCGCGCTCGCCGACGACGAGATCCGCAAGCGCTTCGACTCGTACGGCGCGGAGAACCTGGTGGGCTCGACGCCCGAGGCGGCCGACGCGTTCGGCGCCGCGCAGCGGGCGCGCTGGATCCCGGCGGTCAAGGCGATGGGGATCAAGCTCTGATGGGCGCGCCCGACTCGCGCACCGCCCCGACGGGCACGCCCGTCGACGGCCCCGCCCTCGCGGCCGAGCTCGAGCGCCTGCTCAGGCTGCGCTCGATCCCGATCGCGATGAAGCGCTTCGCCGACGTCGCGACGATGGAGGCGATCCCGAAGATCCGCCGTCCGCGCGGCTCGATCCACACCACCGACCAGATCGTCGCGCAGGCCGCGCGGCTCGGCTGGACGGTCGGCATCACCGGGGACGACCTGGTCGGCGCGCAGTGCCGGGCCGTGGTCGGGCTCGGCGCGGCCGACGACGAGTGGCGCGCCGCGAAGTCGATGGTCGGCGTCTGGTACGCGACGCCCGAGGACGCGCGCGCGCACCAGGACGCGATGCACGTGCCGCCGCGCGCGGCCGCGCTCGCGGTCTCGCCGCTCGCGTCGGGCCGGCTCGACCCGCCCGACATCGTGATGTTCTACGCGACGCCCGGCGCGATGATCTACTTCATCAACGGCCTGCAGTGGAGCGGCTACGCACGCTTCGACTGGAGCGTCGTCGGCGAGTCCGCGTGCGCGGACTCCTGGGGCCGCGCGCTCGCGACCGGCAGGCCGAGCCTCTCGATCCCGTGCTTCGCCGAGCGCCGCTACGGCGGGGTGCTCGACGACGAGATGCTGATGGCGCTGCCGCTCGCCGAGCTGCCGAAGGCGATCGCCGGCATGAACGCGCTCGCGAGGAACGGCTTCCGCTACCCGTTCCCGCAGTACGGCATCCAGCAGGACGTGCGCGACGGGATGGCGGCGAGCTATCCGGAGCGTGCGAAGCCGCGCTGAACGACGGAGGACCCGACCGATGACCGAGCACGACCGCTTCCGCGCCGCCCGCGACCAGCTGCTCGCGATGCGCACCGACTGGGACGCCGCGCGCGCCGCCTTCGCGTGGCCGCGGCTCGAGCACTTCAACTGGGCGACCGACTGGTTCGACGCGATCGCGCGCGGCAACGACGCCCCGGCGCTGCACATCGTCGAGGAGTCCGGCGTCGAGGCGAAGCTCAGCTACGCCGAGCTGTCGCGACGCTCGTCGCAGGTCGCGAACTTCCTCGCCGGCCTCGGCGCGCGTCGCGGCGACCGGATGCTGCTGATGCTCGGCAACGAGGTGCCGCTGTGGGAGACGATGCTCGCGGCGATCAAGCTCGGCGTGGTGGTGATCCCGGCGACGACGCTGCTCTCGGGCCCCGACCTGGCCGACCGCCTCGCGCGCGGCCGCGTGCGCTGGGTGCTGACCAACGGCACCGGCCTCGCGCGCGTGTCCGAGCTGCCCGCCGACGCGCTCGCCGGCGTCGGTCGGATCCTCGCCGGCGACGGCGGCCGCGACGCGACCGGCGCGCCGCCCGCGGGCTGGACCGACTACCGCGACGCCCAGCGTGCGTCGGCCGACTTCGCGCCCGGCGAGCCGATCGCGGTCACCGAGCCGCTGCTCGAGTACTTCACCTCGGGCACCACGTCCAAGCCCAAGCTCGTGCGGCACTCGCGGCAGAGCTATCCGGTCGGCCACCTGTCGACGATGTACTGGCTCGGCCTGCAGCCGGGCGACGTCCACTGGACGGTGTCCTCGCCCGGCTGGGCCAAGCACGCGTGGAGCTGCTTCTTCGCGCCGTTCAACGCGCAGGCCTGCGTGTTCATCTACAACTATTCGCGCTTCAGCGGGCCGGCGGTGCTGTCGACGCTGCAGAAGTACGGCGTGAAGACGCTGTGCGCGCCGCCGACCGTGTGGCGGATGCTGATCCTCGAGGACCTGAAGGCGTGGAACGTGCCGCTGCGCGAGGCGATCTCGGCCGGCGAGCCGCTGAACCCCGAGGTCATCGAGCAGGTGCGCGCCGCGTGGAACCTGTCGATCCGCGACGGCTTCGGCCAGACCGAGACCACCGCGATGATCGGCAACCCGCCCGGGCAGGCGGTGAAGGCCGGCTCGATGGGCCGTGCGCTGCCCGGCTATCCGGTGGTGCTGCTCGACGCCGACGGCAGGCCGGGCGACGAGGGCGAGATCTGCATCGACCTCGCGCACCGGCCGCTGTCGCTGATGGACGGCTACGCCGACGACGCGCAGAAGACCGCCGAGGCGATGCGCGACGGCCACTACCACACCGGCGACGTCGGCACCCGCGACGCCGACGGCTACGTCACCTACGTCGGCCGCGCCGACGACGTGTTCAAGGCCTCCGGCTACCGGATCAGCCCGTTCGAGCTCGAGAGCGCGCTGATCGAGCACGAGGCGGTCGCCGAGGCCGCGGTCGTGCCCTCGCCCGACCCGGTGCGCGGCTTCGTGCCGAAGGCCTACGTGATCCTCGCGCCCGGCCACGCGCCGAGCGCCGAGACCGCGGCCGCGATCTTCGCGTTCCTGCGCGGCCGCGTGTCGCCGTACAAGATGGTCCGCCGGATCGAGTTCTCCGAGCTGCCGAAGACGATCAGCGGCAAGATCCGCCGCGTCGAGCTGCGCGGCCAGGAGAAGGGCCGGCCCGAGGGCGCGGCCCGCAACGAGCGCGAGTTCCTCGAGGAACGGTCGCGGTGAGCGCCGCGCCGACCGCCGACGAGGCCCCCCGCGATCCGCGCTTCGACGGCGTCGAGGCCGCGATGCGCGGCTGGATCGAGCGCGGCTTCCTGCCCGGCGCGTCGTGGGCGATCCTCTCGGGCCGCGAGCTCGTCGACCTGCGCTGCATCGGCCTCGCCGACCGCGAGGCCGGCACGCCGCTGCGCCGAGACCACCTGTTCCGCGCGTTCTCGAGCACCAAGCTCGCGACCTCGGTGGCGGTGCTGCAGCTGGTCGAGGACGGCCGGGTGTCGCTCGACGCGCCGGTGTCGACCTGGATCCCGCAGCTCGCCGAACCGCGCGTGCTGCGGCCCGGGGCGACTTCGCTCGACGACACCGAGCCCGCGCGCCGCCCGATCACCGTGCGCCACCTGCTGTCGCATTCGTCCGGGCTGTCCTACGGCCTGCTCGACCCGGGCTCCCTGATGTACCGCGCGTACACCGAGCGCAAGGTGATCGGCGACGGCCGCACGCTGACGCAGCTGGTCGACACGCTCGCCACGCTGCCGCTCGCCTACCATCCCGGCGAGTCGTGGGAGTACTCGATCGCGACCGACGTGCTCGGGCACCTGGTCGAGACCGTCACCGGCGCACGGCTGGGCGACGCGTTCCGCACGCGGATCCTCGATCCGCTCGGCCTGCGCGACACCGGCTTCGTGATCCCCGAGGGCGAGCGCGGCCGGCTCGCCGCCCTGTACGTCGGCGATCCGACCGACCCCACGAAGCCCGGCCTGCGCCGGCTCGACGACACGCCCTACAAGGGCGCCTACACGAAGCCGATGCCGCGCCAGTCCGGCGGCGGCGGCCTGGTGAGCACGCTCGACGACCAGGTCGCGCTGCTGCGTGCGCTGACCCCGGGCGGGCCGACGCTGCTGCGTCCCGACACGCTGCGCGCGATGCACGAGAACCAGCTCGCCGAGGGCGTCTGGCTGCGCTTCCCGACGACCGGCGTCGCGCGCGGCAAGGGCCACGGGCTCGCCGGTGCGGTCACCGTCGAGGCCGGCCCGCTGGACCCGCCGGGTTCGGAGGGCGCGCTGCAGTGGGGCGGCATGGCGGCGACCCACTGGTGGCTGTCGCCGCGCCAGGGCCTCGCCGCGGTGCTGATGACCCAGCGGTACATGGGCTTCTGGAACCCGTTCTGGTGGGGGTTCCAGAAGGGCGTCGCGCAGGCGGCGTGAGTCCGGGGGGACGGCGCGGGCCCCGGCCGGCCTCATCCGCCCTTCACGAACCCCGCCACGTCGTCCAGCACGGGCGCCAGCCAGCGCAGCGGCCCCGCGAACGCGCCGACCAGCGTGACGTGGTTCGCGCGGGGATAGAGCCGCTCGACCACCGGCGTGCCGGCCTCGCGCAGCCGCGCCGCGAGCTGCACCGTGTTGCGGCGCGGATCGACCAGCGCGTCGGACTCGGCCGCGCCGAGGAACACCGGCCGGCGGAACGCGCCGACGTGCCGGATCGGCTGCGAGTCGGGCGGCGTGTCCGGGAATCGGAAGACCGGTTTCACCTCGGGGTTCTCGATCGGCAGGAAGTCGTACGGTCCGGCCAGGCCGACGAGGCCGG
>Ga0116191_1003358_pt1 | contig 11689 bp, 7 predicted proteins | sample AD_UKC111_MetaG_FD_89897 | JGI IMG/M metagenome (GOLD analysis project Ga0116191, IMG submission 89897) | Active sludge microbial communities of municipal wastewater-treating anaerobic digesters from Hong Kong - AD_UKC111_MetaG | ecosystem: Engineered > Bioreactor > Anaerobic > Digestate | place...
AGACTTGGACGCTGCTCTGAGCACCCCAGTAGCCAGTGGGCAATTGGAAGTACCGACTGATAAGCGAACCGTAGCCGGCCACTTGCCAGCCGCCGATCAAGGCGTTGAGGAGACGGCCCGAATCGCGGCCGATCATCTTCCCTTTGCCGATGGGCAGGTCGACCAGGAAGTTCCAGTTCACGCGGTGCTTGGGGATCGAAGTATCGCGGCGGTAGTACAGCAGCCGGTTGCGGGCGTTGTCGTCCGCCGGGACGATCCCGGGCATGAACTGATTGGTACCGACGAGAGTATCGTCGCGCCAGCCGTCGCCGGCAACACGCATTGCATTACTCATGACGTAAAACGCCTGAGCTGCCCAACCCTTCGAGTAACGATGCTCGAATTCGAACTGGAAACTGTTGTCGTTGGACCAGCCAGTCTTCTGATACCGCTGGATCGTGCCCAGGACGGTATTTTCGAACGGCCGGCGCGCCACGCTGGCATACTCGCCAGTCGGCAGCGGTGATTTGGTAGTGGCGTAATGAACGTAGGTCGGCGGGTTGTCGTTATACGAGTTCCACTGCGCCATGCGGGCGCCGTGCGTACCAATCCAGCCAGCCTTTACCACGGTGTCTGTCATCAACTCGCGTTCCAGCGTCAAATTCCATTCGTGAGCCCTGGCGGTAGGCTGGTTGGGATCCATATAGTAGGCCGAGCCGCTACCGCGAGTGATGCCGGTGACTTTATTGACGTCGAGGGCGTTCTTGCTGTTCAGGCCGGCTACGATCGTGGGAGCCGAACGTAGCATGTAGTTAGGCAGCCCGTCGGGGCTCTGTTCGGCCAGGTTCGGGTTGTTCTGAATGACGCCAAGGGACGGGACGGTCATAGCCGTGAGGCCCTGGAACAGGCGCAGGGATTCCGGATAAGCGAAGATGCTATAGCCGCCGCGAAGCACCGTCGGACGGTTGGAGGATCCAAACCGGTAGGAGAACCCCGCCCTCGGTCCGAAGTCGTAGTAGTTCGAGTGGATCAGAGAACTGGGCAGGCCGGCTTGGTCGGCGCTGATGTACTTCAACCCCAGTTTCTGATACGCCGCGGCGATCGACGGCAGCACATTGCCCATCTTGGCGAGTTCGTCGAGCGATGTGCCCAGTACGACCGACTTCGATTTATCATCGAACCCGATCAAGCCGTGGTTGGTTTCGTTGACCGGACTGTTGTATTCGTAGCGGACCCCCATGAACAGGCTCAAGCGCGAGTTAACCCTAAAGTTGTCCTGGAAATACAAGGACTTCTCGTTGTTGCGCAACCGGATCCAGGAGGGATTGAACCGGGCCCAATACGTTCCTAGTCCCAGGTAGGTGTTGGCCGCAATGAAGCCAGTGTAGGAGACCGGGCTGTATGCCGTACCCGATTTGGGGTCGTAAAGTCCCGTTGCGTTACTGTTGAAGTTTACGCCGCCCTGCGTTTCTTGCTGGTCTTCCAACGTGTCCAGGTGCTCTAACCGCAGACGGCCGCCGAATTGGAATTCATGCCGCCCATAGATCTTCGTAAAGTTCTGGTCGATGTTGGTGACCCAAGCGTAGTTCAAAGTCGGATTGATGGAACTGTCGTAAGACATGCCGTTGCTGGCGCTGAAGCTATACTGCATGCGCGGAAAGCCGATACCGTTGAACGGATTGGACAGGCCCAGCGTGCTGGCAATCTCTTCGCCATGGGTGTAAGGCAATTGGCCGCGGTAATCGCGGGAGACAGTAACCAGCGTTTCGCTGAAGAAGGTCGGCGAGAAGGTGTGAGTCCAATTCGCCGTCCCGTTGTCGTTCTGCCCTTCGTCGATATAGGCGTTCGCCCGGCCGTCCAAAGTTGTTGGTGAACCGCCCCAGGGGTTGCTGGTACGTTCGCCGCTGGACGGACTGTGCGTATAGCGGAAGGTGAGCTGATCGTTGTCGGTAAGCCGGTGGTCGAAACGCGTTGTTTCGGTGTGCTGCTTGGTGCGAACAAAACCGGTCCCATACCAGTTGCTGGTGACGAGCGGGTTATCTGGCCGGTTGGGCATCGGTGTAATGCTGTAAAGGTACTTCGCCAACGGGCTCTGCTTGGTGATGGGGATCTGGTTGTTCACATACGGCACACGAGACCAATTGGCACCCGTGCTCCAAGGATCGTAAATCGTGTATGTGCGGCCAGATCCGTCCATCAGACCGCTAAAATCGCCCTGGCGCATGGCAGCAGTGGGCAAGGCGATGCTACGCGTGCTCTCTTGGCGCAATTGGAACCCTTCATAGGAGAAGAAGAAGAAGGTGCGATTCTTGCCGTTGTAAAGCTTTGGCAAAAAAACCGGGGCGCCCACGGAAGCGCCGAACTCATTGCGGACTAAGTGCGGCGGCTTGCTGTAATAGTCCTGGCGTGCCCGGGCGACGCCAATACCGCTGTTGCGGGCTGTCTCAAACAGCGCTCCATGTATTTCGTTGGAGCCGGAGCGCGTTGTCATGATGAAAGTTCCTGGGCGGTTCATCTTGGCGGAGGAAACGCTCGTTTCGGCACGGAATTCTCCGATCGTATCCAGGCCAGGCATACGGTTAGGTGCGCCTTCCGATTCGCGATTCACAAGTACAGCGCCGTCCTGCACAAACTCGGAGGCGTACTTGAGGCCGTAAACGCGGGGAACCGAGCCGGACTCCGTTCCGGGCACGGTCATGTAAATCAACGTCTGAATCGTGCGGCCGTTGACGGGTAGTTGCTCGATGCGCTGGCGTTCCAACACCGTGGCCACGGTGGCGCTAGTGGTAGTGACCAACGGCGTCACGTCACCCGCGACGGTCACTTTGGTTTCTGCCGTGGCCGGTTGCAGCAACACGTCGATGCTGGCAATCTGGCCCGCCATCAGGTTCACTTTGCCTTCCCATGTGTTCATTCCAGGTGCCTTAACGGTTATGGCGTAGGCGCCGATCTGGATAGACGGAAACAGGTAGAAACCCACACCTGTCGTCTCATTCGTGAATACGCGGTTGGTGGCAACGTGAACGATGGTGACTTTCGCGGCCGGAATAACGGCCCCGCTCGAATCCTTCACTGTTCCTTGAATGCTACCGGTTCCGGTTTGTGCCCAGCCGGATGTGGCTAAGCACAACAACAGCAAGGCCCCCAGCGGGACCTTCAGTCTTGAAAACATGTAGAAAACCTCCTCTTGATGGTTCGAGTCCTTTTAAACAAGGAGTGACTCCTTTTGCATGGCGAATTACTACCAGCCATTCCGTCCGGTTCGTTTAGAAGATGGCGGGTGCCATCGGCAAAGGAGATCAGGTACGGGATGTATTGCTGGTAGGACGTTTGTGAGGTGGTCGTATCCGAACGCGCCGCGCCATGGCAATGACACGTGAGCCGACGCTCACCCGCGCTGCCGCCGGGAAACGCGCTCCCCGTGTACCGCATGCCTTCGAACCCACCCATATTGCAGAGCTAGTAAATGGTCAACGAGACGACGACACCCACAAATATCCCCAAGCCTGCCCCAGGGCGAAGCGGTTGGCAAGGTTCAATGCGGTAGCATTCGTGTCCTGGTGTGTAAGTGCTTTTGGAATCATTTGATTGAGGGAAACTACAAGCAGCCTGTATTCCAATTCCGGTCGTGTATCATACGCCCGCTCTTCGAGCTCGAGACGTTTGCCTTAACGTTAATGATGCTGCATAATTGTTAAAAGAAGTTTACCGGGAGGTGACGGGTGATTATGTTGCTGCCATCGTCGCGAGAACGCCTGCCGGGGAATGGTTTGAGCAAGGACCAAGTGCGACAGCAGTTGGAGCGGATGCTCTCCCACCCACTGTTCAAGTCCGGCAAGCGATGCCCGGGGATGCTGCGTCACATCGTCGAGCAGGCCCTGGCGGGGAAGGGTGACACTCTCAAAGAACGCACGATCGGTGTGGAAGTCTTCGACCGTGATCCTGACTACGACACGAACGCGGATCCGGTGGTTCGAATCACGGCCGGTGAACTTCGTAAGCGCATCGCACAGTATTACCATGAGCCGGATCGGGATCGCGAGATCCGGATCGAACTCCGTCCGGGATCGTATGTTCCCGAATTCCAATTGCCACTCCCGGTGATTTCCCGCTCACAGCCGAAGCGGAGGTGGGCTCGAACGGCGTGGATGATCGCGGGGATCGCCGCCATGTTCCTTTTAGCCGCCTCCTATTGGTTCTGGTTTGCATGGTCCGGCCACCGGGCGCTTGACCGTTTCTGGGCGCCCGCGCTGGGTTTACCCAAACCTGTATTGCTATGCGTAGGGCAGCGGCAGTTTTTCGCCTGTGGAATGGAGTCGCGAGACCGCTTCAACCCGGACGTTGCCAGTTTCGGCGGGAAGCGCGTGCCGGACTCCCCTGTGCCGCTGCTGATGCTCTATTACTTGGGCAGCCAGAATGTGGGACTGCCGGATGCCGGTACGCTGGCCCGTATCGCGGGTGTGCTGCAGAGCAAAGGCGTGGAATACCAGATACGTGGGGAGAGTTCGACGACGCTGGCAGATCTGCGAAACGGTCCGGTCGTGTTGGTGGGAGCGTTCAACAACGAGTGGAGCATGCGTCTGACCGGTGCAGCCCGTTTCCAGTTTCAACGCGAGGATCCCATCTTCTCCGTCGTCGATCGCGAGCGCCCTTCAGATCGCAAGTGTTCCGTGGATTATTCAAAACCCTATCTGCAACTGACGGAGGATTACGCGCTGATTACCCGTGTCCAGGATCCTACAACGGGGCGCCTGGCCGTTCTGGCGGGCGGCTTGACAGGCTACGGCACGCAGGCGGCCGGGGAGTTCCTCAGCGAACCATCCTACATGGAAGCGTTTGCGGCGACAGTCCCGGCTGGTTGGGAACGCAAGAATGTACAGATCGTGATAAAGACCAAAGTCATTCGAGGCAACTCCGGACCTCCCGTTGTCATAGACAAGTACCTCTGGTAGGCAGGGCGGCCGCGCGCCTCTTCAACTTAATCCTTGCTCCGCGGCGGCTTCCGCCATACACTGATCTCAGCATCTAAGGCCGATCGGGCAAGGAGAGGGCGATGGGCTTGCTGGCGGAGTGGTTGGAAGACACCACGCTTCTGAATCTCACCAATGTCGCTCTGGGGCTGGCGGCGCTCATCATCTTTGTGGTGATCGCTTCCGCGATCATCTACGAGTTGATTTCGCGGGCGAAGCGGCGCCCCAGCTTCCACTGAGACCCGGCTACCAAGGCGGCGAAAACGCCGGGTAGGGGTGATAGATCCGGGTCCATTCAACAGGGCGTGTGTAGTCCCGCCCGTGGTGGAAGTTCCACACATTCTCGAAAGTCTTCTCCGCGAGTTCCAGGCCAGTCACCAGAAACAGGTTGGCGCGGTAGAGCGTGCCCAGGTCGGACGGGTGGTCGATGATTTCCGCGAACCTCTCCGTGGTGCGGCGGCCCATGAGGCGCGCCTGGCGTACCATCTCCATGGAGGCGTCCAGGCGATGGACAAACGCGGTTTCGCCGACCTGCTTTCGGTCTCGGAAAGCGTCGTCAAAAGCCAGATAGGCGCGGCGGGCGGCAACCAGCGTGCGCAGCAGCATCGCGTAGGACTCCGTCTTGTTGATCAGGTACGCCAACTCCGCCTTGCCGCGCGGGGCGGCCAGCGGCTCGGCCGAGCGTAACTCGCGGGCGGCGCGGTCCAGCAATCCTGTGGCATGCTCAAACTGCTCAATGCGCTCCGCGCTCGACTTGCGGAAGCCGTCCCAGTTCTTGGGCCCGTCGAAGTGGTTGGCCTGGCGGTAGAAGCCATACGCGTGCGACACTTCCGGAATCACACCGCAGCAACCGAAATTGCCCGCGCCAGTCCAGCCGAGGTACTCCTCGTTCTCTTCCAGCGTGGCGAACGCGGTCTCGATGCTCTTCTGTGCGCGCTCGCCGAAGAGGCGTGCGGCGTATTCCGAGTAAAACTCCTTCGGAGTCAGGTGCGGGCGCCAGGCACCGGCGGCCAGGTAGCGCGTGTTCTGTTCGGTGCCGCGCGCGCGATTGAGCTGGCCCGCGAACCCGGCGACGCCGTTTTCGAGCGAGCCTTCCAGCATGCGGTCCTTATAATACAGATTCACATTGAACTGCATTCCGAACATGGCGCTGTCGTCATCCATGCGCGGGACCAGGGTGCGCTCGCGCGCGCCCATCCCGCCGAAGTACTCCATGGGCACGCCGGCCGGGGTCCAGATGGCGCGCGATTCCATGTCGGCGAACGGCACGTCTTTCGGAAACAGCTTGTCGATGAACGGCAGCAGATAGCCGCGTCCGATGCCGCCTATGGCGATGCGCGCTCGAGGCGCCACGCGGTCGCGGGCCTCCAGGGCCTTAAGCGCGATGTGAACCGAGCCGATGTTCGAGTCGCGCACAATTCCCGGCTTGCGTTCGTAGCCCTTGTACGGATTCCACAGCTTCAGCACGCCGTCGAAGCGCGCCCGTTCCCGCTCGAAAAGGCCCTGGTCCTCGGGGTCCGGGCAGTCCGGGTACATCTCGGGAAGGTACAGGACATAGCCTTCGGCTTCGGGGTAAGTTTCCGCCAGCGCCCTTACCCGTTCCGCGTTGATCTCGTGAAGCGCCGGATCAGCCGGACACATGTGCGTGCCGAGGATGGGGTGGAAGGGCAGTTGGAGGTTCGTGGCGCGGCGCGCGAAACGGGCGTGGTTACCCTGGAGCGTCGTGGGATCGATGCACAGCCAGACCTTGATGTGGCGCGTGCGCGCGTAGCGGATGATCTCGCGCAGGAAATCCCCAGCCACGCGGAAGGCCTGCTCCGGCGTTTCGACGTGTTGGAATTCGGCCGGCGCCATGCGCTCGCGCCCGCGGAAATGCTCGCGGCCCACTTCGATGTCCTTGATAAGTTGCGAGCCGTAGTGGTAGCGCCAGCTCATGTAGCCGGTTTCCTTCGCGGTGGCGTCGCCCAGGAGCTTGTGTTCGCCGCGATAGATGAAATCGATCCACGGCTCGTGCTCGAACCAGAAAAACTGCAAGTAGTTCATCTTCATCTTGGCCATCTGGTCGAGAAACGCTTTCACTTCGCTCAGATGCCAGATGCCGCGGTTGGGGTAAATGTTCGAAATGAGCAGGCCCCGGCGCGGGAAGGGGGTCTCGACTTTTAGTTGGATGTCGGGCGCACGCAGGTCGCGGACGGGTTCGGGCAGGGCGTCCTTGGTGATGAGGAAAGTTACGCCGAAACGTTCGATAAGGTCGTAAACCGCGTAAAACGTCGCCGCGTCGTCGTTGCCCCCGGCCACGAGCACGTCATACGCGCCGGTCTTCCTGCGCCACAGCACGAAGCCGTCCTGCTTGAGGCCGTCCAGCGGCGCCAGCTTGCGCGCGAGCGGGCCTCCTACCACGATGTTGAGCATCCCGCTCCGCAATGCGTCCGGCGCCACGATCTCCAGGCGCGCGCCTGTGATGGTTTCCACATAGCGCCGCAGTTCCGTGGCGGCGTACTGATTCGGTTCCGCGGATACGATCACAGCCTCGGCTTTCCCATCCCGCGCGATGAACGCGCCGCCGGCCATGCAGGGCAACACGAGGGCGGCAAACACCATCAGGATCCTCATGGAGTCACCTCGTCATGGGAATGATACTCTAGTGGTCAAGACCCGCCCTGATATGCCGGCCAAACTGCAATTGCTTGAACGCGAGATCATCCACTGCGAGCGCTGCCCGCGCCTGATCGCCCACTGCCGCAGCGTGGCGAAGGCGAAACGCCGCGCCTATCGCGATTGGGATTACTGGGGCAAGCCCGTGCCTTCTTTCGGCGATCCGAAAGCCTGGCTGATGATTGTGGGGCTTGCCCCGGGCGCCCACGGGTCCAACCGCACGGGCCGCATGTTCACCGGCGACGGCTCGGGCGATTTCCTCTATCCCGTATTGCACGCCGCGGGTTTCGCTTCGCAGGCCGAAAGCGTGTCCCGCGACGACGGCATGGTACTGCACGGCGCTTACATCACGGCCGCAGTCCATTGCGCGCCGCCCGGCAACAGACCGTCGAGGGAGGAAATCACCGCCTGCCTCCCGTACCTGGAACGCGAATTCGACCTGCTGCCGAACCTCAAAGTGGTGGTTGCCCTGGGTCGTATCGCTTTCGACGCGTATCTACAGATGCTCGCCGGCCGCGGGCTCACCTTAAGCCGCGCCGGCTTCAAGTTCGCCCACAATTGTCTTTACAGTACCGGGGAAGGGCAGCCGCTTCTCCTGAGCTCTTACCACCCCAGCCAGCAGAACACGCTCACCGGGCGGCTAACCGAAAAAATGTTCGCCGAGGTCTTCAACCGAGCCAAGGAAGTGCGTGTTGAGAACCCCGTTGCTGGCTTTGCTGGCCAAGCCGTTTCTGGCTGAGGGCGGTTTCACCACGGAATTGTGGTCCTCCGCAGGCTGGACTTACGCGCGTGCTACGAATACATATTCTGGGGCATGGCCTGGCGGCAGGAACAATGGGTTCCGTAACGCTTCAAGGCCGGGGTGCGGCAGGAGCCGGGCTCTGTGCCGCGATCGCCTGGTCTATCTTGGCCAAGCCCTGCTTGACGGCGTCGGCATCGGGCGCGTTCGGAGCGAACTTCAGATAGTTCGACATCTGCTCGCGAGCGCCGGTGAAGTCCTGTTTGTCGGCCAGGAGGATTCCCAGCAGATGGTTCGCCCGAGGGATGCGATGCTGGGTGTCCAACTTGATGGCCTCGCGAGCGCTCTTCTCGGCGGCGTCGCTCCTTTGGAGATTGTAGTTGGCGACGGCGTTGATGAAGTACGCGTTGGGAAAATCCACGGGATTGAGCTTCAGGACTCGCTCGGTGGTGTCGGCCACCTCCTGCCACTTGCGCTCCATGGCCGCCATGGCTGCCAGGCGCATATACGGGTTCACGTACTTGGCGTCGGCGGCCAATGACTGTTCATAGGCCTTGCGCGCCTCGGCCGGATTCTTGGTCTGTTCGTGCACGACGCCCAGTTCGTACCACGCTGCCGCGTACTGGGGATACAGTTCAACGGATTTCTGAAGCTGGGCCCGCGCATCCTCCCATTTCTTTTTCTTGGCGGCTTCCCGGCCCTTGTCGTAAGCTTTTCTGGCGTCCTTAGGCGCCATCAGACTCGTCATGCTGATGGTGGAACCCTCGGCGTTGCTGAGAGGTCGCAAGATGATGGTGCCAACGTCCGGGTTGTCCATGAAACGGCGTCCGGCCAGCGACACCGGTTCGGAGCGGTAACCAGGGAGCACGGCGCGCAGTTCGCACCCTGCCAAGGAACGCTCGTCGATTCCTATGCGGCTCGTGGAACCGGACGAGGATCTGTTCCACGGATCATTACCCATGCCGCTCGATCCAAAAGGCCCGCCGCCCGACGAGCTGGCATCGGCGATCATGTGTTGATTGGCTCCCAGTTGGAAGCTGAAGCGGCCTTTGGAATCCGTGTAGCCCTGGGGCCTCGGCGAACCCCCGCAGATCAATTCAATAACCAGAGACTCCGGCGGCGGAGTCCCATCCTGCAACATCACCTTCCCGGACACGTAAATGGGACGCTCATAGCCCATGCTCGTCGAGTCGGGTTGCCGCGAGGTAGTCGAGGGCCACTGAGGGCTCTGGGGCGTGGTGGGGCTGGTTGGAACGGTGGGCGTAGTCGGTGTCGTCGGCGTGGTAGGGGTGGTTGGAGTGGTGGGAGTGGTTGGCGTAGTGGGGGTGGATGTGCCGCCTTGGGAGCTGCCCTGCTGGCCCGTCAGTGTAGCCACCATCGCTAGGGCGGCTAGAAAAGAGATCACACTCGAACGCTTCATGGGAACCTCCACGAGGAATCTCGACTCCATTATGGCACGGGACCTTCCGGGCGCTTCCTTCTTTCTGAGACGGCGGATGCGAATTGAATACACCACACGCCCGATAGGTGTTTTCGTGAAGCGAGAATGCGGCATTTCCTGGCACGAGGTGCGTCGCTCGGTTAGAATAAGTGCTGGCAGGAATTGATATGAAACGATACTTCAGTGTTCTCCCGTTGCTGTTGATTCTCGTGGCTTGTTCCGAGGCGCCCAAGACCGCGCAGAAGAAGGAAGCGGCACCGCCTCCGGAGCCCGTGACCGGGCGCGAGGCTTTCTTCAAGATGTTCGGTCCCGCGCGAGCCTGGGCGCCGGATGTGCAGCCGCTCGAACTGGTTAGCATTAATTTGCCCGAAGTGAAAGCCGAGCGGGGCAAAGCGGGCGCCTGGCAGGCCACCTTCGTCAGCGTGAGCAAGGGCAAGAAGCGCGTCTGGACTTATTCGGTCATCGAGGCGGCAGGCAACCTGCACAAAGGCGTGTTCGCGGGCCTCGAAGGGAGCTATTCGCCCAGCGGTCAAGTAGAACCGTGGCTGATGGCCGCCCTTAAGACCGACTCGGACGAGGTTTACAAGACTGCGCTCACCAAGGGCACTGAGTACGACAAGAAGAACCCCGGTAAGACGATCACATTCCTGTTGCAGAAGACCAAGAAGTTCCCCAACCCGGCGTGGCGCGTGGTTTGGGGTGAGAGCGTGGGTACCAGCAATTTCTCGGTTTTTGTAGATGCATCAACCGGGAAATACCTGGAGACAGCACGATAGCAGGCCGGGACGGCCGGCTCAACAGCGGAGTATCTCCGCGATGAACTCGAGTTCGTCCGCGGCCAGTTGGATGCGCCCCGCGGCGGCATTGGTGCGTGCGTGCGCGGCGTTTCGCGCACCGGCCAGCACGTGTGTCACCCCCGGCCGCGACATGGTCCAGGCCAGAACCACCTGCGTGATGGTGGCTTGGTGCGCCTTCGCGACGGGCCCTATCCGTTCCAGCATCCGATTCACGCGCGCACGGTTCTTGCTCGTAAAGCGCGGATGTGTACTGCGCATGTCGCTTTCGGCGAACCGACGGTCCGCGGTGATCTTGCCGGTGAGCAGCCCCAACGCGAGCGGCGAATAAGCGAGAAACGCGATGCCGCTGCGCAGGAGATAGGACAGGCGGGACTGCTCCGGCTCGCGGTCGAGCATGCTGTACTTCTCCTGGTCGCTGTCGACAGTGCCCACGCGGCGGTACTCGTCGATTTCCGCAATGCTGGCGTTGCTCACGCCGATGGCGCGGATCTTTCCTTCCCGCTTCAGATCGAGCAGGACGCCCATGGTCTCCTCAATGGGCGTGGTGGGATCCTGCCAGTGCGTTTGGTACAGGTCGATGTAATCGGTCCCCAGCCGCCGCAAGCTCTCCTCGACTTCGTACCGGATGGAGGCCGCGCCTAAGTAGCGGTGCACCGGCTTGCCGTCCTGGTCGAAGAAATGCTTCCCCTGCCTTGTGTGCCACACCAACCCGCACTTGGTGGCCAGCACCACCTTGTCGCGCCTTCCTCTGATCGCCTTGCCCACGATTTGCTCGGAGAGGCCCAGCCCGTAAGCCGGCGCTGTGTCGATCAGGTTCACGCCTTCGTCTATGGAAGCCTCAATCGAGCGTACGGCCTCGGTTTGATCGGTGCCGCCCCAGAGCCACCCGCCAATGGCCCAGGTGCCCATCCCGATGACCGAGGCTTCAATGCCGGATACGCCCAACCTTCGATAGATCATCCTTTTAAGATAAAGGAATCGGGCCGGTCCCGGATGTTTGATATGCTAAAAGTGCCGAACACCTCCGGCTCGTTCGGGAGTGGCGGGGGACCCAAACCATGGGGCGTATCGGGGACCGCGAACAGGTCCGCGAAGGGTACTTTTCAGC
>Ga0116191_1003367_pt1 | contig 11679 bp, 9 predicted proteins | sample AD_UKC111_MetaG_FD_89897 | JGI IMG/M metagenome (GOLD analysis project Ga0116191, IMG submission 89897) | Active sludge microbial communities of municipal wastewater-treating anaerobic digesters from Hong Kong - AD_UKC111_MetaG | ecosystem: Engineered > Bioreactor > Anaerobic > Digestate | place...
GATTATAAGTCTCGCTTTTACCATATTTACATGGACGAGGAAGTAAAGGACGACATCAACCGCAAAGCCATGCCTTACGAGCCGCTGCCCGATCTTTTAACCAACGCTTACTACTTCCTGGGCAAGGACTGGCTGGAGACGAAGCAGACCTGGGAGAAGACGGGTCACCCGACCCCGCCGGTAATGATCACCGTCTGCAACCGTACCGAGACCGCCGCCCGCATTGAGTACGCCTTCAATCACGGCATGATCCTTATAGATGAGTTAAAATGTCCGGAAAGAACCCTGCGCATAGATTCCAAAGTACTGGAAGAGGCTGAAAGCAGGATTGATTCAGAGGACATTGAAGCCCGGGATGATGACGATGAGGGCGGTGAAAGGAAGCTCTCCAAAAAAGAACAGGCCGAACTGCTCCGGCAGACTGTGGACACGGTGGGTCAGGCCGGAAGGCCCGGCGGGCCGATCCAGAACGTCATCGCCGTGGCCATGCTTTCTGAGGGCTGGGATGCCAAAACCGTCACCCACATCATGGGCTTGAGGGCTTTTTCCAGCCAACTCCTCTGCGAACAGGTGGTGGGCCGGGGTCTACGCCGCACTTCCTACGAGATCAATTCAAAAGGCCTTTTTGAGGCTGAATACGTGAATATCTTCGGTGTACCTTTTACCTTCCTGCCTCACGAAGGAGGCGACGGCACCCCTCCCCCTCCGCAGGCCCCCAGAACCTGCGTGGAACCAATGCCGGAAAAAAGGCAATATGAGATCCGCTGGCCCAATATTGTCCGCATCAACCACGTTTACCGGCCCCGCCTGGCTCTAGATCTGGATAAGGTCAAGGAACTGGAGATTAAACCGGAAGAAACCCCTACGCTGGCCGAAATGGCGCCGATTGTTGACGGCAAACCCGACGTCACCAAATTGACACAGATTGACCTTGAAGAGCTGGGCCAGAGATACAGGAGCCAGAAAATTATTTTTGAAGTGACCAGGGACATTTACGAGCAAATGAAGCCGAGCTGGGCGGGAAATAAAGAATATCTCCTGTTCCAGCTGATTAAGCTTGTTGAGGAATTTATCAATACCGGCAAGATAGTGATTGCCGGCCTCTTCGGTCGGGATGAACTGAAAAGACGGATCCTGATCACCCTGAATATGCGCAAAGTGGTACACAACATTTTCGAGGCCATACGCTTTGAGAATACAGAGGCCATCGAACCGGTCTTCGATCGGGAAAAGCCCATCCGTTCCACCGGCGACATGATGACCTGGTATACCAGCAAGCCCTGCGCAATTACCCAAAAGTCCCACATTAGCCACGTTGTCTTTGACAGTACATGGGAGGCCAGCGAGGCCTTTGAGCTGGATCACAACGACAATGTGGCCGCCTGTGTGAAAAACGACCATCTGGGCTTCGAGATCCTTTATATTTACAAAGGCGTGGTGCGCAAATATCGTCCGGATTTCTTAGTTCGTCTTACTAACGGAAAGATGCTGGTCCTGGAGGTAAAGGGCCGGGAAGACGAGCAGAGCAAAACCAAACGAAAATTTCTGAATGAGTGGGTGCAGGCGGTCAACGCCCACGGCGGCTTCGGCCGGTGGTACGCGGATGTGTCTTATAGTATCGGTGATTTAAAGGGGATTATTGAGAGGTATAGTTAAGTGCGGGTTAAAAAACTCCTTAATTAACCAGATTCTTAAGAAACTACCTGGAGCATGTTGATGCACCGGTATCATTACTCGGAATTCAAAGCCTTACCGGGCCTGCTCCGATAGAAAAGCGGGAGGAAGCAATTTGATTATTAGTGCCGCTTGTAGAAGCCAATAGCTCCCAGCAGTGTCCGGTATGCATTTTTAGTCCAAAAAACGATAACATCAACATCTTCTGGCTTCAACGAAACATAAGAAACCTGGTTGCGATTGAAAGGGTTAAATACTGTACAATACCCGGCTCTAATACGTTCAATAAACCATTTTGTATAGAATGCAGGGATGTCCGTTCGGCACGACCAGGACTGGGCCGACCGCTTGATCATCAGGGAATTCCTACTGGTATTCTGGAAAAAGGTCATGGTCGACAAGGTGCAGATGATTACATAGACCTGCTCTACAGGGGAGTATGGCTCCAACTATTAGAATTTCGTCAACAAGCGGGACTCAAGGACGAGGACCTGACTGACGAGTTGATTATTTTGCAAAGGAGGTTTTTGAGCAATGGATGTTTTTCCCAATCAGGAGGAGATAGAAGTTGCGGCAGATTTGTTGGTCAATACTTACTCCATCTCACCCCAGATGGTCAGACGATTGTTGGGGGAGAGACAGCGGGACGAAGCAAATGGCATAATGCATAGATTTAAAGGTGAAAGCATGACTAAGCTTGACTTGGTTAAACTTCTTATAATGCGCAAGGGATCGGAATTGTTTGCCGGGAGCAGTGAGGAAGTGAAGGATTTACGCTTTTTCTTGCTTTCCAAATTGCCAGATGATAAAATCGCTAAACTTTTTGAAGAACATGGGCAGCGAAATAATTCGATTTCTTCTCCTTCTCATATGCGCAGGCCCTTATCCCAAAAACCCTGGCACGCAAATGGCCGCTGGTCAAATGCATTTGTGGAGGCGGTTGGTTTTCCGAAAATATTTGCGGGGGTTTTGCAACGAGACTCTCTACCAACAGTTGATAATTTTGATCCGCTGAGCAAACTACCTGAATTAGTTGAATTTCAAAAAGATCTGAAATTAAGGATGCTTAAAGTTCTTGAGCAGGAAGGGGATAAAACAAGGTGCGTCGTGACATTGCCCACCGGCGGAGGTAAAACAAGGGTAGCGGTTGAGGCCTTTATTGAATGGATGCAAAAACGGTTTGCCAATGGACAGTATATGATATGGATTGCTCAGAGCGAGGAGTTATGTGAGCAGGCCCTGACTTGTATTAAGGATATGTGGGGTTCCAGGGAATATGTCAGCTCTCTGAGAGTGTACCGTTATTATGGCGGCCGGGAAGTTCCTGAAAAAGAATTAAAGGGCGGCGCCGTTGTCGCCAGTATCCAGCAAATACATAACCGCATTAAATCGGAAGATCCGGTTCTCATGGAATTCTTAAAAAAATGTGGGGCAATGATTATAGATGAAGCCCATCGGGCGGTAACGGACATGTATGACGTTCTTTTAAATAAAGCGGAGCAGTTGTGCGGTTCTGACTTGTTTCCGATTTGTGGCTTAACGGCTACCCCAGGACGGGCGGGAATTAATAAGAGTGATGAAATTGGAAAATTGGTTAATCGTTTTGAATTCTACCTTATTAAGCCCAACCTGGGGGAAGAATATTCTGCTGATCCGGTGAAATATTTCAGAGAGAATGGATATTTAGCTAATCCCCGCCATATTGTCTGTGAGATGGGTAAGGAATATGAGTTAACTGACTCGGAAATTGAACAGATGGCAAAAGAAAACGATGTTCCGGCAGGTTTTAGAAAGCGATTGGCATGGGATCGTGACCGGAATATTTTTATCATTAAGAGACTTTTAAAAATAAAAAAGGGTTGTCCAACGATTGTCTATGCTTGTACAGTTGAACACGCCTATTTTCTTTCAGTTATGCTGACTGCGACAGGCGGGCGGCATACTGCCGCCGTATCCTCTGATACGCCAATGACAATTCGCCGCGGGATTATTCGTGATTTCAAAAACGGCAAAATAGATTTTTTGTTTAATTACGGGGTCTTAACAACAGGCTTTGATGCACCGAAAACAGAATGTATAGCAATCTGCAGACCGACTACGAGTGAGATTTTATATGAACAAATACTCGGCCGTGGTCTTAGAGGACCTGCATTTAAAGGCACAAAAGAATGCCTGGTTATTGATTTTGCCGATAATATTAAGAGATTGGGAAAACCTCTGGCCTATGCCAGGTTTAAAGACTTTTGGACGGAAGAAAGTTTTGAGGATAATTGTTAAGGAGCAATGGCGGTGAAAGTATGTGTTATTTTATCTGCGAAAAGTGCGGCGAAAAAATTTACCCGATTGACGGATTCTTGTCATGGCAGAGGGAAGATGGAATTCTAGCTAATTTCCAGATTGCCCACCGGAAGTACAGTGACCCGCAAAATAACGCCTGTGTTACGCTATTCGAGGTAGTTGACGAAGATGGTTTTATGGGATTTATCAAGTACCTTATTGACTGCTGGGGCGATGGCCTGACCTTGGAAGGTCACGAGAGCCTGCTACGGGTTTTTACCAAGATGTACGAATACAGAAACCAACGGCTGAAGGATTTGCTATATGCAAATGAATAGCGAATATTTTATAAACATGAGTTATGCAGTTATAGGTAAATAGCCCCAGTTCCACAGCCATAAAAATGGATGTGGAGGCCAGAATTTTTCAATGAACCTTGAAAACCGATCGCCAGTTGTGTCAAAATAGACTTGGATTTGTTGCTTGCAACAGCAAATCCGATGACTGGCGTTGAATAAGTACCTGACCATTTCGCGGTGGGAGAGGGCTTCTTCGGCGCCTTCTTTATTGCATTCCCATCTTGCGTAGCACAATAGGGTTTCTGCGATAAAAAGCAGTTCCATATGAGCAAAATGCGAAGCTTCCGACCGCGAATGGCAGTTTGTGAGTCCCAGTTCCTGTTTGACCGTGCGGTAAAACACTTCTATCCGCCAGCGCTTGACATAAACCGCCGCAACTTCTTCCGGCGCATCATATCGGTTGCTGATTAGCAGGTAGGCGTCCCGGTAGGTGGCACTTTCATCTTCTTCTTGAATAATTCCATCCACAGTGACCGGCTCTTTTCGGTACGTGGATGCAACGGCTGCAATGGGGACATATCGCCATCGTCTCATGGGCTTCCCTTTCCGGTTTGTGGTGTTATAGGGAAGTTTGATGTGGATATCGGGAATGATGATGACGCCGCCTTTACCGAGGGTAGAGAGTTTTGTATAAACGGTACGTAGCAGTTCCTTCGGGTTGACCTTCTTGTATTGCTCTTTCCGGGATATCGGATCAAAGTATTTGCAATACAAAACGGTATTTTTCTTGGCCTTGGTCACCCAATCGAAGTTGTGCTCGACCAGCCAGTTCAAGAAATTCTTGCATAAGAACCAGCGATCCATAGCTACCCAGAGTCGTTCACCACAGGTACTGCGAAGATCCAGGAGCATTTTCCGTGCCAGTTCCAGCTTGGTTTGTTTGTCATTCTGGTGTTCAGTTTTACGCCAGAATCGCCAGAAGAGTGGGTATTCCAAGCCGTTTTTCAAAACGGCATAGGTAGAAATCAAGTTCATACACCAGATATGATTCCGGCTAGAACTATCAAACAGCCAGCACAAGAAGGGAAGTTTTTTCCAAATGGGTGGGCTACTTTGGTGTCATCCAAAGCAATCACATCCCCTTCGGATAACCAGGATTCCGGGTGTTCTTGAAGCCTTTGGATACGGCCAACCGCAAACTGGAGCCATTCAAAGGGTTTCGAGAAAAACCGGCTGAAAGCGGACTGACTAATGGATTCTCCTTTCAGTAAGACCTTCAGAATAGGAGAATCCAAGGTGAAATCTGCACACTGGTTTACCGAAGGCTTTTGAGCAATCAAGCCGCAGATATATGCAAAGGCCATCAACCAGCTGGAAACACCGGAATGCTTAACAATTCCCTTCTGCAAAAAGAGTAGTGAGAGATCAAACTTCTCCCAAAGACTCTTTAGGAGTGGGATACCGCCACCAGGACCATGTTGTTTGTTTTCAAAGATCGGCTTTTGTAGATTCATTTTTTCGTATCACCCGTATCTACAATGTAATGGCATAAAATACCATCCATTTCGATTATTGGGCGATTTTGAAAATGTCAAGGGCTTTTGAGTATTTTTTGAGCATTTTTTAAAAATGTTTTTTGGTACTAATTTACTGAAAGTGCATAACTACTGTTAATTATATCCTAACAAAACCCGTAGCATCCGGATGGAGGGACAGGTTTACGTAACTTGTTATCTTCAAAAAAAAGCGTGGAAACAACTTCCCACGCTTTTTTTCTCTGGTGTCGGAGGCGGGACTTGAACCCGCACGGTCACCCATACGCCCCTCAAACGTACGCGTCTGCCTATTCCGCCACTCCGACATATTGTGCATCATTCGACAGATCTTTCACAATGCCTGCCGCCCCCGCAAAAGTTATTATAACAGACCACTATTTTGAAAGCAAGTGTAAGTGATGGAGTGATGCCCACGTTAGTTTGACAGCATAGTTGTATAGAGAAAACCAGAATTCCTTGTGGCAGAAGGCTTCAGGGGAAATTTTTTTGTGATTTTTAATCATTTTTATGTGGCATAAAATGGCACAATATGATATAATAGAGATAGAACTATTACATACAGCCATGGAGGGTTCTTGTTATGTATCTCAAAAAAACGTATCGAAAACAATCAGAAAGAACTTATCTTGTTATCGCCCAGAAATACAGAAATCCAAAGACAAATATTTCTACTGACCGAACCGTCAAGTCCTTGGGCTACTTGGATGAGCTGGAAAAGGAATATGACGATCCCATCGCCCATTTCCAAGAAGTCGCCCGCAAGATGACTGAGGAGGAAAACGCGAAGAAGAAGCTGACACTGACAATCAATATGGAGCAACAGCTTGAGCAAGAAACCGATGACAGGAAAAACTTCGGCTATGTTGCGATCTTAAAGATCTACCATGAACTCGGACTGCATCGCTTTTTCAACAACAGGGCACGCAACGAAGAATTCAAGTACAACACCAACTCCATCATGATGCTGCTTGTGGTGTCCAGGCTGCTGTCGCCCGGCTCCAAGAAGAAGGCTTTCGAAGAACGGCGCCGCTATTTTGAGCGCTTTGACTTTTCGCTTGCGGATGTATACCGGGCACTTTCTCACTACGCGAAGATCGCGAAAGATTTCCAAAGGTACCTGCACGGACAGATCGCAGCCAAGTACGGACGGGATACGAAAACAATCTACTATGACGTCACGAACTTCTATTTCGAGATTGATGAGGCCGATGAACTTCGCAAATACGGCAGGTCCAAAGAGCATCGCCACAATCCTCTCGTCCAAATGGGTCTTGCGATGGATGCGGACGGGATTCCGCTCCATTATGAACTTTTCCCCGGTAACAAGCTGGACAAGGAAACGTTCCGCTCGGTTATCGGCGAGGTGAGAAGGAATTACGGCACGGGCAGGATCGTGGTGGTGGCCGACATGGGGATCATCACGGGCGACAATATTTATTACCTGACCGGCGGAAAGGACAGCAACGGGTATGTGTTCAGTTTTTCTGTGCGTGGCGGCACGGAGGCTTTTAAGAATTATGTGCTCAATAACGAGGGTTATGTAGGTACTGACGGCAAGCCGGCCGGCGAGGACGCCGAATTCAAAATCAAGAGCAGGCTGATCGCGCGGGAAATCAATGTAACCATGAAAAGCGGCAGGACGGTAAAGAAGACCGTGCATGAAAAGCAAGTTGTGTTTTGGGCGAAGAAGTACGCGGACAAAGCAAGGGCCGAGCGGGAAGAGGTTGTGAAAAAGGCATTGGCGCTTGTGGCGGACCCGAAGAAGTACAATAAAGCCATAACCTACGGCGCGGCCAAGTACGTCAAAAATCTGGAATTTGACAAAGAAACCGGCGAGGTTCTTGAAGGAAAGCACTGTCCATGCTTTGATTCCGATAAACTGGCGGAAGAGGAAAAGTACGACGGTTATTATGCCATTGTCACCAGCGAACGACATATGTCCGACGGGGAGATCATTGACACCTACCGCGGGCTGTGGGAGATTGAGGAAACTTTCAGGGTCACGAAGGGTACGCTTGAGGCGCGTCCGGTATATGTGTCCCGCCAAGATCGAATCGGCGCTCACTTCCTCACCTGCTTCATCGCCCTGGTGATCATGCGCCTTATTCAGAAGAAAACGAATCGGCGCTACTCGGCGGAAAGAATTATTGAGTGCCTGAATAAAATTGCCTGCTCCAACGAGCAGGATAACTTGTACCTGTTCGATTATAGAAGCGAGATCTCCGATGTCATCGGAGATGCTCTCGGCATCGATTTTACCCGCAAAAGACTGCGTCTCGGTGATATAAAAAATATTTTGGCAGAGAGCAAAAAATGAGCCGTTACCCTACATATTTATGACAATAAGTGAAGGCCGCAACCCCTTTATTTGCAAGGATTGCGGCCTCTTTTCGCCCTCATAACTGTCAAAGTCAGGGTTATTATAACAGACCACTATTTTGAAAGCAAGTGTAAGTGATGGAGTGATGCCCAGGCGGCAAAAAGCCTATTATTATTAAACCTTCTGGACAACTCTAATTCTGGTTTTATTTTTTCATATTTACAGGTAGAATTAAGAAGGGCAGATCTAAAACCATGTAGAATGAGTAAATATTACAGATCTGCAAACATGTGTATAACTGGTTGACTCAATAACGCCTAAAAAAGGGAATATACCGGAGGAGAATGGATGTATCCACAAACCCATGTTTATTTCGCTGAAGCTATCTTAGGCTACAAGTCAGATCCTGTATCTTTGGGAAGCGTCCTGCCGGATATGCTCATAGGCGAGCACTTTAACCACTGCGAGGCCCACTGCAAAGGGGTGGAAATATATAATTTTCTTACAAAGAACCATGCGCTGCAGGATTTCGGGCAGGCTGTTCTAACCCACGGTTTCACGCCTGAAGGGCTGGATTATTACGGGGACGAGAAATACCTTGACTATGAAAAGGGCTACAGCTTTGAGAAAGCCAGACCTTTTGTCCAAAAGACTATTGAGGCCTGCCGGATCCCGCCGGAAATGGGCTGGTGGAAAGCTCACAACATAATTGAAATGGGTGTTGAGCTAATCGTCGGCTCAGCCGGGCATTACAACGAGCAGCTTAAAAGCGCTTTTACCAATCATGCCCTGGTTTCCGAAGTGAGCGAGATGCTGCAAGACCTCTGGAAAGACAAAAATTTGAGATTCAGCGGCAGGGTTAAAACATTTACAGGCTTTATCGAACTGGAAAAGCCCGGCGTTGAATCGCTGGCTCAGAAATACAAAGTTCAGATGCAGTACAAACACAAGGTGGAAATAGACACGAAAAAAGTTGCCGATCTTATTTACAAAGCGGCTGAGGCTGTCAGCACGGACCTGCAGCATTTCTTTCAAAACACATCGGCTTTAGTCAAGGATAATTTAAAAAGTCTGACAAAACCTTGAGGGTGTTATAGATTGAGGAAAGTTATGTTCTTCTTCTCCCTGATTGTTCTTCTCCTGGTTGCTTCCCGGGACACCGGGTCGGAAGACCAGTTCCCCGGAGCCGTGTCTTCAGGCCGGATGGTTGCAGGTATACCTATGGTTGAAAGCCTGCCGGGACAAGAATACCTTATTGATATTAATGACGGTCAAAGGCTGCTCAGCGACGACCCTGCTGAAATTATGCGGAGGATAGAGCAGCTGAACGAAAGCGATGGTTTTAATATCGTTTTTTTGGGGGACTCAATTGTTTACGGTGACGGGACCAGGGACGAGGGAAAAACAATACCTGCCCTCTTAAAGAAAAAGTTAGCAAGGACGGGACTTGGTCAGGTTGTAAATGTTTTTAACTTTACCCTGCCCAGCGCCGGGCCAGCTGATGTTTACCTGATCACCCGGGAACTGGCAAATGCTAAGGTTGACCTTTTAATATATGATTTTAATGTGGGCTGGCTGGAAAGGGAAACAACTTTAGAGCACCCGGTCCTTTTAAACTTAAGCCGGAACAAAGACCTGAATCCTGAGGATTTTCATGTTTATAATATGGATCAGGTAGTAGTCAACAACTACAATATTTACGAAGAAGATGAGAACCTGACCGACCTGGCGACACCATGGACTGAAAAAGACTGGAATGGAGTTTTTAACCCTGCGGAATACGGTAAGTTTGGCAAGCTGCACCCTGAGTGGAGTGAACAGTGGAAGTATGTCGGAAGCATGATTTCTCTGCTGTGGGAGAATAATATAAATTCCTTGTTTTTCACTAACCCAAGGAACTTTGAACTGCTCGAAAAGTACGATGATATAGATTTTGAGGCCTATTTTTCATCAATGCAGGATATTCTCAGTTACATAGAGGGGTCGGGCATAACCATACTAAACCTGGACTACGTGGTGCCGAGTGAACAATTTGCTGACGTGGTGCACCTGCTGCCAGGTGGAGAAGAGATTGTTTCAGATAACCTATATGATTTTATAATTCAGTTTTTGACTGTTTGATGGTGGGAAACCCTGCTTATATTTTAGGAATGCGGACGGTGCTGACCATCGCCAGTGAGGCGACAATGCCTGCGGCGATTACAAAAGCAGGGAAATTGTGAAGCAGTATAACCAGCACCGCCAGGATAGAACCGCCGATGGTTATCGGTACGCCCTGGAAGTATGAACCGCCGCCGGTAACATTGAACCTGGCCAAACGGAAAGCCCCGCACAGGGTGAAAAAGGCAAAGCAGGCCAGTCCGGCGGGATGCCATTTGTCGGTCATATTGCCATATAACAAGAAAGCTGGCGCTACCCCGAAAGAGACCAGGTCGGCCAGAGAATCGAATTCCTTGCCAAAAGCGGTTGCAGCGTCATAGCGGCGGGCAAGGATGCCGTCGAACCGGTCTAAGACTGCGGCAATAATTATTAATGAGACACTTAACTCAAAGTGATGTTGAAATACCGCAGCGATAGCCATAACCCCGAGCAGTAAATTGGCTGCTGTGCATAAATTCGGTAGTATTTCTATCCTGCTCACATACTTTCTCCTATCATTTAGTGTTTATCCGGCAAAGTGCCGATAATTGTTTCTCCCGCCCTGACTTTGTCTCCCTTTTTAACAAGGAGTTTTGATCCGACTGGAATAAACAATTCGGTGCCGGAGCCAAATTTAATGATTCCGATAATTTCGCCGCAGGACAACCTTTTACCTTCATCCACCCAGCATTTTATTCTACGTGCTATAAATCCTGTGATCTGGCAGACCATTAACTTAAAAGACTGGTTTTCAATGCCAATAAAATTTTTTTCATTAATCTCGGAGGCGTGGTTCTTAAAGGCCGGGATAAAACAACCCGGGCGGTAATACCTGTATTTCACCTCTCCCTGCAGGGGAGAGCGGTTCAGGTGCACATTGTAAATTGATAAAAAGATGTTTACTCTGATAGCTTTATCCTGGATGAACCTTTCCTCAAAGACCTCGTCAATATCCATTATAACCCCGTCGGCTGGTGAGAGAATAAGGTTCTGTTCAGATGGGACGTTCCTTTTAGGGTTGCGAAAGAAGTACAGGGTAAACGCGATCAAAAGCGCCGGTAAGACCATTAGAGCCGGGAAAGTATTATAACAAATGACCAATAATCCCACGAGCGCCAGCAGGTAATGCCAGGTCAGCTTGAGTGTCAGGGCAAACCTGCCCAACATGCTGTTATTGTTATGGTTGGCTGCCATTGTATTTCCCCTTTACAAAATACATATATCTGTTAATCAAAACACCTAGTTTATCATAACCCGTAAGGCAGTCCAATGCAAGAAAAAAGCTTGCCTTACAGAGCTGACGCATGAAAATGTTTTTTAAATCTTGCGGGGTCTGGAATTGACGTTTTCGCAACTATTGCCTATTCGGTTATTCCAAAAATCACCGGTTTATCCGTATCAACACATCCTTAAC
>Ga0116191_1003371_pt1 | contig 11675 bp, 7 predicted proteins | sample AD_UKC111_MetaG_FD_89897 | JGI IMG/M metagenome (GOLD analysis project Ga0116191, IMG submission 89897) | Active sludge microbial communities of municipal wastewater-treating anaerobic digesters from Hong Kong - AD_UKC111_MetaG | ecosystem: Engineered > Bioreactor > Anaerobic > Digestate | place...
ACTATGGTAAACCAGGAACAAACGGAGGATCGGGAACAAATGGTGTTGCAGGTCCAAACGGAGCACCTGGTGCAGTAACTGCAGGGTTTTTCCAACCGGGTGCCCAAGCTGGTAACGGAACCTCAGGAACGGATGGCTCCGGAGGCGGAGGCGGAGGTGGCAATGGAGGTGCCGGAGCCGGAACCGATGGTGGTGGTGGTGGATCAGGAGGCTCTGGTGGTATTGGAGGAACCGGAGGAACCGGAGGCTTCGGAGGAGGTGGCTCTTTTGGGGTATTCTTAAATAATAATGGTTCTAGTGGAACAATAATCGATTGCGATATTACTGTTGGCACTCCTGGAAATGGTGGTATTGGTGGAGCAGGAAGTACGGGTGGTAACGGAGGCGTTGGTGGACAAGGGGCTACTGACGGAACAGGAGGATATTGTGATAACGATACAGGAGATGGCGGTAATGGCGGACAAGGAGGAAATGGTGGAAAAGGCGGTGACGCAACTCCCGGTATCGCATGTATGATTTATAATAATTCAGGTGCTAGCGTTAGTCAAGATAATAATGGAACTGTTACTCCGATTGCCGCAACAGGTTGTAACCCAAGCAGCAACTTTGGTTTAGTAGCTCAAGCAGTTATCATTAAAGACGATGTTGCCTGTACAAATACATTAGAAAACTTTACTGCTGCAGCATCCGGAAACTGGACGTTTGCAACAGGAACACCGGCATCAGCAACCGGAAATGCAGTTGCAACAAGTTATAACACACTAGGAAGAAAAGATGATATTTATTCGGTAGGAGGAAGATATACAGGGTTTAGTAATATAATCGTAACTTCTAACATTAAGCCCGATTTAGCAACGGATGCACCGTTCGTAAACGGACAGTATAGAGTTTGTGAAGGCTCAACTGCAAACGTGTATGTATTAAATGGTGGTTTAGCATATGTATACCATTGGGAAGTTCAAGATGCAACAACCGGTGCTCAAGTAACTACCTTTAATGGTTCTCAATTTGATTCGGTAGCTAACTATCCGTTCAACACACCGGGTTCATATAACTTTATTTTAACGTTTGAAACCAACTGTTGTGGCGGATCATTATCAGATACGATTAAGATTTTTGTAGATCCTAATCCGAATATTACCAATATCACTTCTACAGGTAACGGTATTTGTCCAAACTCCGATTATGTAACACTAACGGCTACAACTACCGGTGGAACATTCTACGCTTGGACACCAACAACAGGTATTATAGGAAGAGCAGATACGAGTTTCGTAAATGTGAAGCCTACAACAACAACAGATTATGTTCTTACAGTATTAAATGCAAATGGAACTTGTTCTGATACAGCACATTTCCAAGTTATAGCCAATCAGTTTTCTGTAGCAGTTACTACAACACAAACAACATGTAGTTCATTAGGAACTGCCACTGCAACAGTGACTACCAATGTGAATGATGTAACATTTTATTGGTCATCAGGTGCGGTTGCCGGTCCGGGGGCTACATTAACGAACACCCTTTCAAGTCTTGCAGTTGGAACATACTCGGTAACTGCTGTGAATAACACTACAGGATGTAGAGATTCTGCATACTTTACCATTACTTCAACTCCTGGGTCGTTCAGTGCATTTGTAAACAATACTACCCCGGTTACCTGCTTTGGAAGAACTGACGGTACGGCTACTATTCAATATTTTAATGCTTCCGGAACTCCAACAAGTGTATGGACAGATAGTGCCGGAGTAAACACAGTGAATCCGAATGCCCTTCCTGCCGGGAACTATAAGGTAGTTTCTACTGATGGAGCTGGTTGTATTTCCGTGAATTATTTCAGAATTACTGAACCGAATGTGTTGTTCTTGGATTCCTTAAATGGAAAAAATCCTACTTGTTCTAAGTTTGGTGATGGAAGTATTACTGTGGATGCAGGTGGTGGAAATGGAGGCTTTACCTTTACATGGAGTACCACACCGGCCCAACAAGGGAAAACTGCAAATAGTCTTGATCCTGGTTGTTATACAGTTTCCGTTGTAGATGTTAAAGGATGCTCTACTAGCGATACGTATTGCTTACCTGCACCTATTCAAAATATCAATATTACTCCTTCGACAACTGCTGTTAGGTGTTTTGGTGATCCGACAGGCTCCGTAACATTCACTACAACCGGTACGAATCCTAGTTTTACTTATGCTTGGACACCAAACGTAAGTGCTACGAATTCAGCGACAAATGTAGTTGCAGGATTATATCAAGTTACAGTTACAGATGCAATTGGTTGTCGAGATACTGCTTCAGCACTTGTTACTGAACCTACGAAATTGGATGTTACAATTCAAGTTGATTCAGTTAACTGTTATGGATACCAAGATGGAGAGATATCTATTACAGCTTCAAACGGAACACCAATTTATGAGTATTCTGTAAATGGTAGCGCCTATTCAAGTACAAGTGTGTATAGCAATCTGAATATCGGAACATACTCCATTGCGGTTCGTGATGCAAACGGTTGTTCAGTAAATGCTCAAGTGGTAGTTGCTCAACCAGATTCGTTGATTATTCATGCTGTTGCCGATACTGTATATCAGGTGGAAGGCAAAGATAATTACATCGAGGTTACATCAACTAGCAGCAATGCGACTTATTCATGGTCACCTGCTACAGTGTTAGATTGCAGTACATGCCCTAAAACAAAAGTGAACGATTTAACCAGCACATTACATACCGTTACAGCACAAATTACACCGCATAACAAAGCATGTTATGGCTATGCAAGTGTTTATGTATTGCTACCATACAAAGAAGTGTATGTATTGCCAACAGCCTTCTCGCCAAACGGTGACGGAAACAACGATAAATACTATCCTATTTTCTTCGGTCCTGATTTACAAGGTTCAGTTGTTGAATTTAGAATTTACGATCGTTGGGGACAATTACTTTACAACAATCCAAACGATGGTTGGGATGGTAAGAGCGGAGGTGTTGATCAACCGGTAGAAACCTATACTTACTTCGTGAAGATATTACTTCCGGATCCAAGTAATCCGGGCAAGCAACGCGAAGTCAGCAAAACCAGTTCATTCGCTTTGATGCGTTAATTCATTCTTCTTAAACTTATATCAACGCCCCCTGAAAATTCAGGGGGCGTTTTTTTTGAAAATCAGCAAGACAATCAACAAAATTTCATCTTTACAAAACCTATTTCTATCTTCAATCTAACAAATGAAAATAGCAACATACATCGATCATACCTTGTTGAAGGCTGATGCTTCTAAAGCGGACATTACAAAGCTATGTAGTGAGGCATTGGATAATAACTTTTGTGCTGTGTGTGTGCCGCCTTATTGGGTGCGTGAAGCAGCTAAGCTACTGAAAGGAAGCTCTGTTAAAATTGCTACAGTTGTTGGCTTTCCAATGGGGTACTCGCATACTCCGGCTAAAATCGAAGAGTGTAAACGTGCTGTAGATGAAGGGGCTCATGAAATAGATTTGGTGATAAATATTGCAGCGCTAAAAGAAGGCGATTACAATTATCTCAAAAATGAATTAACGAGCGTAACAGCAATGATTCATTTACGTGGAGCAAAATTGAAAGTAATTCTCGAGACCGGTCTTTTAACCGATGAAGAGATAATAAAAGGGTGTGAATTATGTAAAGACCAAGATGTGGATTTTGTGAAAACCTCTACCGGTTTCAATGGCGAAGGCGCCAATGTTCGAGTGATTGAGTTACTTCGTAAAAATCTACCAAAGTCAATTAAGATAAAAGCTTCCGGAGGCATCGATTCAAAAGAAAAAGCTTTAGCATTGATTAAAGCAGGTGCCGATAGGATAGGCTCTTCTAAAAGTGTGAAAATAGTCTCCGAATGAAAAAAATAATTCCGATTCTTTTTCCTATTGCGTTGTTTGCGCAAACAGGAAATACGGTTGAGGTGTCGCAAAGTGCCGAAATTGCTCAATTGATGAATTTGTATCGCGCCTATAACAAGAAAAATGATTTAGCCGATGGCTATCGTTTACAGATCATGTTTAGCAACGATCGAAATGAAGCCTATAATGCAAAGTCTAAGTTGTACAAACAATTCCCACGTGAGAGTTGCTATGTGATTTACGAACAGCCTTATTATAAACTTCGTGTGGGGGATTACACCAATCGGTTCGAAGCCACTGATATGCTAAATCAAATGTTATCTACCTACACCGGTGCTTTTATCGTAAAAGATAAGGTGAAGATAAAATAACATCTAGTTTGCCATTTACCCTGAAACCCTAACAATGAGCCCAATAATATCGGATTTAGCCACCATTAAAACACTCGCAGAAAAGTACTTCAATAGAGTGGTTGAATTGCGAAGGGCCATACATGCTCACCCGGAGTTGGCTTACGAAGAAGAAGCTACAGCAAGATTAGTGCGAACAGAACTTGAGCATTTAGGTTGGAAGGTTTTAGCTCCTATGGCTAAAACAGGCGTGGTCGCCTTGTTAGAATGTAAGCAACCAGACTTGCGCTGTATTGGACTACGAGCGGATATGGATGCCTTACCGATTCAGGAACAAAACAATTGCAGTTATGCCTCGGTTCATACCGGTAAAATGCACGCGTGTGGCCACGATGCCCATACTGCAAACCTTTTGGGAGTGGCCATGATTTTAAGTGAACTTCGCAACGAACTTACCGGTACGTATAAATTAATATTTCAGCCATCGGAAGAAAAAATGCCCAGTGGAGCAGCAGCAATGATTGCTGAAGGTGTATTGCTTCATCCGAAAGTAGATAAAATGCTTGGATGGCATGTGCATCCTGAGCTACAAGCAGGAGAGGTGGGTTTCAAACCCGGAAAATTCATGGCTTCTGCCGATGAAATTTATTTAACGGTAATCGGGAAAGGTGGACATGCAGCACAACCACATCAATTCATTTCGCCTTTAATTATTTCGGCCGAAATCTTATTGGCATTGCAACAATACACAGATATTGAGACGCCCGTGGTATTGACGTTCGGAAAAATAACAGCCGATGGCGCCACGAATGTAGTGCCCGAAAAGGCCTATTTAGCCGGTACACTCCGCTGCTTTGATGAAGAACAACGCAAGGCCATGCACGAAATAATCCAACAAACATGTTTATCGATTGCACAAAAACATAATGCAAATTGCGAAGTGAATATTGTAGTTGGTTATCCGGTTCTAGTGAATGATGAAGCACTTACTCAGCAATGTATCGATTTAGCAGGCGAATATCTTGGAAACGCTAATGTGGTTGATTTGCCGCAACGTATGGGTGCAGAAGACTTTGCTTTTTATTCCCACCATGTGCCGGTGTGTTTTTATCGTGTTGGCGTTGGAAATGTTGCTCGAAATATACAATCGCCAATACATTCAGCTACCTTTGATATTGATGAAGATGCGCTGAAGGTGAACATCGGTTTGATGAGTTGGCTGGCTGTTAATGCCTGATTTTCCTATAGTTTTATACTAGGCGAAAGGCTGTAAATCCCTATTTGCAATAGAATTGGCGATGGATATGGCGAAAATGTATTTCGTTTTTGTGCGAAATAAAGCGGGTCCACATAAATAGCAAAAGGAATAGAGATTAAGCCTTTGATGTTTAATGAATAGCCGGCCCCTAACCAAGCATGGTAAGAAACAGTAGTTTTGTATTCTATTTTGTTCGTCAACGCATTGTAGTAACCGGTTGGGTATCGCCAACCTAGTACTTCCGGACGAAGACGAGCAAAAAAACCTTTCCAGATTCGATAATGCAAAACAGGGCCACCTCCAAAAACTTGCGATGTAATGGTAGGTTTGCTTCCATTCGGTAAAAGCACTTGATTGCTGAATACTTGAATGTTGTAATTTAAACTCAACCCAATGTACAGCGGTTTCTTTGTTACTTGATAGGCCGCTAAAGGGTTAAATCCAAAAAGGAAATAATTGGTGCCGAAATTCAATTGAAAATTGGTGGGCTCGATAAACAATTTTTTGAGATCAAACTTCTTCTTCGTATAACTGAAATCGCTAGGAGCGGTGATTTTTTTCTTTGTTGTTGTGTCTGCAAAGGTAGGAGGAGCAGTGTTTTCAGGGCGCTTGTAATAGTTAGGTTTTTCATCGTCTTGGGCCGATACCGCCAACGAAGTGCCCAATAATAATCCGAAAAATGTAAGCTTGAGTAACTGCATAATCTTAATGGCCTTACAACGAAATTAGTGGAATAATATTATCTGTGCTAAAAATCTTGTTAAGCGCATAATTCCTGGAAACGTTTTCTGAATTCTAATGGTTTTTGAATGGTATCAAAAGATTCACGTGTGCCACCGGTGCCAATGATAGTAATAGAGCCGAATCCGAGCAATCTGCCCCAAACCGATTGATCCACATTCACCGATTCAATTTTCGACAAATTCATTTCAAATGTTTTGCGTGAAAACAAGCCTGTTTTAATCACTACACGTTTGTTGGTAATCACGAATTCATCAGACCAGCGTTGCAGTGCAGGCGCGATGAATAAAGTGAGAAAGGATTTTAGGGTAAAGAAAATAATCCAATGATACGTAGTTTCGTATTCTACTTTCTCTTCTCTAATGAGATTGTTGTTTACATAGTTGCCCATAGCAGATACTTTTTGTTTTTTGAAGGTAGGGAAGAAAAATGTGCCGACCTAGAATAGGGAGTAAATTGGCATTTTTTAGCGTTTTGTTGTCTAGAAAATGACCCACCCGAAAAACCTCGAAAAATTCCAAATTTTTGGCGCTGAAATTTGCCTTAATCTTTTTCCACAGCTACTTTTCAAGGAAGACGTAGGTTTTGAAAAATGTATTGTCATTTTTCACAATATATGTGGATAACGGAGATTGATTTTAAAAAAGCACAAACATATATTCGTTTCATAGTTCACGGACAGGTGGACGTTTCCTAGACCATTTAACAACATTCAAATATAATTAAACCATGCCGAAATCAGAAGAAAAGAAAGGCTTGCAGGTGAATCGTCACTATACAAAAGATGGAGTTTCTCCATTCGATTTGTTTGAGTACGACATCCGCAGCAGTGTAATCAGAAACCCCTCCGGTGATGCCGTTTTTGAGATGAACAACGTAGAAGTGCCGAAATCATGGAGTCAGGTGGCTACCGATATTTTGGCGCAGAAGTATTTCCGTAAAGCCGGTGTCCCTCAGGCAGACGGAACAATGGGCGGAGAAACCTCTATTAAACAAGTAGCCCATAGAATGGCGGATTGTTGGAGAATGTGGGGCGAAAAATACGGCTATTTTGCATCATCAAACGATGCGAAAGTATTTTATGACGAAATCGTGTACTCGATTGTGTCGCAAATGGCTGCACCAAACTCTCCACAATGGTTCAATACCGGTTTGCATTCCTCATACGGAATTACCGGAAAACCACAGGGTCACTATTTTGTTGATCCAACAACCGGAAAATTATCTAAATCAACATCTGCTTACGAGCGTCCGCAGCCGCATGCATGTTTTATCTTGTCGGTATCCGATGATTTAGTAAATGAAGGCGGTATCATGGATTTGTGGGTACGTGAAGCGCGTATCTTCAAATACGGATCAGGTGTGGGAACGAACTTCTCGAGCATCCGTGGCGAAGGCGAAAAACTTTCAGGCGGAGGAACTTCATCAGGCTTGATGTCTTTCCTTAAAATTGGAGACTGTTCTGCAGGCGCCATCAAATCAGGAGGAACAACCAGACGTGCCGCTAAAATGGTGTGTTTAGATTTGGATCACCCGGAAATCGTTGATTTCATCGAGTGGAAAATGAAAGAAGAAGACAAGGTGAAAGCCTTGATTGATGCTGGCTACAGCAATCACTACGAAGGTGAAGCGTATAGAACCGTTGCAGGACAAAACTCAAACAACTCTATCCGTATTCCTAACGAATTTTTCCATGCACTAGAGCAAAATGCGAATTGGGATTTGAAAGCGCGTTCTAATGGAAGCGTAATGAAATCCATCAATTCACGTGAGCTGTGGGATAAAGTAGCTTTAGCCGCTTGGCGTTGTGCTGATCCGGGTGTTCAGTATAACACCACCATCAACGAATGGCATACTTGTCCTGAAGATGGTGAGATTCGTGCTTCTAACCCATGTTCTGAGTACATGTTCTTAGATAACACGGCTTGTAACTTGGCTTCATTCAACTTAATGAAATTCTACAATCCGGATACATTGACTTTCGATGTTGCAGGATTTGAATATATGTCGCGTATTTGGACGATGGTGTTGGAAATCTCTGTATTAATGGCACAGTTCCCATCACCGGAAGTAGCTCAATTGTCTTACGACTTCAGAACATTAGGTTTGGGTTATGCTAACTTAGGTACATTATTGATGGTATCGGGAATCGCTTACGATTCAGATAAAGCAAGAGCAATGGCAGGTGCAATCACAGCCATCATGACAGGTATCTCTTACAAAACATCAGCTGAAATGGCTTCTGTTTTAGGCGCATTCTCGGGCTATGAGCGCAACAAAAAACACATGATGCGTGTTATGCGTAATCACCGCTATGCAGCATACAATGTAAGTGCCGATTCGTACGAAGGTTTGGAAATTAAACCGGTTGGAATCGATCAAGCATTGTGCCCAGAATATATGTTGAAAGCAGCCTGCAACGCATGGGATGATGCATTGCAATTAGGCGAAAAATACGGCTATAGAAATGCCCAAACCACCGTTATTGCCCCTACAGGAACCATTGGTTTAGTAATGGATTGCGACACTACCGGTGTTGAGCCGGATTTCGCTTTGGTGAAATTTAAAAAATTGTCAGGTGGAGGTTATTTCAAAATCATTAACCAATCTATCCCAAATGCATTGAGAACATTGGGTTATGCGGAAAATGAAATTGAAACTATCGTAAACTATGCGAAAGGAAATGCAACATTTGAAGGCGCACCTTACATCAATACAAAATCGTTAATCGCTAAAGGTTTAACAGAAGAAGATTTAGCGAAAGTGGAGAAATTATTGTTGTCGGCATTCGATATCACTTTCGTGTTCAACGTTTGGAGTTTAGGCGAGCCAACGCTTCAGCGTTTAGGATTTACTTCTGAGCAATACAATGATGTGAACTTTAACTTGTTGAGAGGCTTAGGTTTTTCTAAAGCTGAAATTGAAGCTGCAAACGAATATGTTTGCGGAACAATGACTGTAGAAGGCGCTCCATTCTTGAAAGAAGAGCACTATTCAGTATTCGATACCGCAAATAAATGCGGAACAAAAGGAACACGTTACATTCATGCAAGTGGTCACATTCGCATGATGGGTGCAGCGCAACCTTTCCTTTCAGGCGCGATTTCTAAAACCATTAACTTGCCAAACGAAGCATCTGTTGAAGATATTAAAGATTGCTACGAATTGAGCTGGAAACTAGGTTTGAAAGCCAACGCATTGTATCGTGACGGTTGTAAATTATCGCAGCCATTATCGAACAAAAAAGATGACGAAAAAGAAGAATCAGCTGTTGACGCTAAAGTAGCTGAGATTCCATCATCTGCAGGCGATGGCTTTAGCCGATTGACTCCGGAGCAGGTGTTAGAAGCTGCAAGAATCTTAATGCAAGAATCTACAGACACACAGTTCAAAACAGAATTGGCAAGAATTGTAGAGCGTAAGAAATTGCCGGCTAAGCGTTCAGGATTCACACAAAAATCGAAAATTGACGGTCAAACCGTATTTGTTCGTACCGGTGAATATGACGATGGTAAATTGGGCGAAATCTTCGTGGATATGCACAAAGAAGGTGCTTCATTCAGAAGTTTGATGAACTGTTTCGCTATCTCTGTTTCATTAGGATTGCAGTATGGTGTGCCTTTGGAAGAATTCGTTTCTAAGTTTACATTCACACGTTTCGAGCCAAGTGGTTTAGTAGAGCATCCGAATATTAAAAACGCAACTTCAGTTGTAGATTATATCTTCCGCTTATTAGCGTTAGAATATTTAGGAAGAACCGATTTAGTTCACGTTCCACCAGCAATTTTGGAGGAAGACGGAATTGATCCTGCAACCATCAGCCACGAAGCAGAAGGCGATAGTTTAACGGTAGCTCCGGTATCAAAACCGGTTGTAACGAAAAACGTTTCTCGTGCACAAGGCATGAAAATCGCTTCTAGCAACGCAGTGATTGAACAAGCAAAAGGTTTAGGAGAAGGACCAACTTGTCGTGAGTGCGGATACATTACGGTGAGAAGCGGTGCGTGCTACAAATGCCCGAACTGTGGTACACAAACAGGATGTAGTTAATCAATGTTGAAATTGAATAAATAGAAAAGTCCCGCACTAGGCGGGACTTTTTTTATGTAGCAAGCAATCGAGATTTATTTTGCCAGTCGAACCATTTCCAGTTCTCTTTCCTGAATCAGTTTGCGGATCCCCAAAACGGCATAGCGCATTCTTCCCAAAGCAGTATTAATGCTCACTCCGGTGAATTCGGCAATTTCTTTGAAGCTGAAATCGAAGAAGTGACGCAACATCACCACTTCTTTTTGCTGCTCCGGCAATTGATCAATCAACTCGCGCAATTTGTTTTCTGATTGCAGTACTTCCAAATGCTCATCGGCAGAGGTTTCTTCGAATCGCAGGTGATCGAAAATATCGTCTCCATCGTTGGTAACAATACCCGGATTGCGTTTCAATTTTCTGAAATAATCCATACATAGGTTGTGCGCAATACGCATAATCCACGGACGGAATTTGTTTTCGTCTTTATATTTACCTGCACGTAGCTGGTGAATCGCTTTAATAAATGTTTCTTGGAAAAAATCTTCCGCCAAATACTCGTCTTTCACTAAAAGATAGATGGCAGAGTAAATTTTGTCTTTGTGGCGAATCATGAGTTGTTCAAACGCATATTCATTGCCGGATAGATACAATTGTACCAATTCGTAATCGGTTAGCAGTGGTTTACGCATAACATTCGTCTTTTAGTGGTTAATAAAAAAGTAGAATGTTATGCTATAGGCTTTATGTTTTTATTTATAGATACTGTTAATCCAACAATTTTGTTGCAATAATCGAACCAAGAAAATTCACCGAATCAAGACACAAGAAAAACCTAACTTAGCGCTTCAGTTTTTCATTAAACAAGTAATAGAGTAGATGTTTGGTCTATATAAAATAATTTATTGATGAGTGAAGTTAAAAAAATAAAATCAAATAAAAAAATAATTAATGCCGATCCGCCACAAATTTTTATTAAAGGCGCACGCGTTCATAATTTAAAAAATATTGATGTAGCCCTGCCAAAGAACAAATTTATTGTGATTACAGGGGTTTCGGGTTCGGGGAAAAGTTCATTGACCATCGATACGCTTTTTGCTGAAGGGCAGCGCAGATACGTGGAAAGTTTGACTTCTTATGCCCGCCAGTTCTTAAGTAGAATGGATAAACCGGATGTAGATTATATACACGGACTTTGTCCGGCTATTGCTATCGAACAAAAAGTAAGTACACGTACGAGCCGCTCTACGGTGGGTTCCCTTACAGAAATTTATGATTACTTGCGTTTGTTGTATGCCCGTTTAGGAAAAACCTATTCTCCGGTTTCAGGCAAAGAGGTGATGAAGCATGAAGTAATTGATGTGGTTGATTTTGTGTTGGGCATGAAAGAAGGGGAACGCGTTTATGTGTATTTCGAAAATAAATTGAAT
>Ga0116191_1003373_pt1 | contig 11670 bp, 10 predicted proteins | sample AD_UKC111_MetaG_FD_89897 | JGI IMG/M metagenome (GOLD analysis project Ga0116191, IMG submission 89897) | Active sludge microbial communities of municipal wastewater-treating anaerobic digesters from Hong Kong - AD_UKC111_MetaG | ecosystem: Engineered > Bioreactor > Anaerobic > Digestate...
ATCTGATCATCTACTGCGCAATGGCAAGCGGCATCGGGTTCTCGGTGCAGGAAACCCTGTATTACTTTACTTCCTTTACCGCCGATCCCGGCCTGTTCTCGCTGTTCCCCCTGCTGGTGCGGACGGCCACCACCTGCCTGATGCACGGAATGTCCACAGCTGTCATTGGCTTTGGAATCGTCATCACCTCCCGGTATAAAGGTATCCGCATTCCGATGATTTTGGGCCTGCTCTCCTTAGCGGCGACCATCCACTCGCTGTACAATATCCTGATCGGAACACGTCTGGCGATCATAGCGTTGCTCATGCCCGCTGTTTTGTATTTCACGGGACTGGCGCTGCTGTCCGGAGACGATGAAGAACCGGAGGGAGGACCCGAAAATGAGTCTTGACCCGAAAGACCGCAAGTGGCTGGAAGAAATGTTCGATACCTATTATGACAAGGTGTACGCTTTTTTATACGCGCGGACAGGAAACACCGCGCTGGCGGAAGATCTTGCCAGCCAGACCTTTGTAAAAATCGCGGAAAGCTACCGCACCTACCGCAGAGAAAAAGGCGCGGTATCCACATGGGTTTTCACCATCGCGTTAAATGAAATGCGGAGCCATTTCCGCCGCCTGAAGGGAAAGGAAACGGCGGCGCTGGATGAGCCTCTGGAACTTCCGGATTCCGTGGATATTGAATCGGACTTTGTGCGGGGAGAAACAAAGAAAGAGCTTCTCTCGCTGCTTTCCCGGCTTGACGAGCGCCAGCGCAGTGCCGTGACATTGAAATATTACGGGGAACTGTCCAACCGTGAAATCGGAAAGGTTCTGGCGATTTCGGAGAGCAATGTCAGCACGATTTTAAACCGAGCGATAATAAAATTAAAAAATCTGATGGAACAGTGTGACGAAATCGCTGTTTTCGCGTATAAGAGTCAGGAGGAATCAAAATGAGTGATCAATTCGAATTTAATGAGCTCATAAAATCGCTCAATGTGACTCCCGACGAAGAAGCAAAGCAAAAGGCCAAAGCTTTGTTTTTACAAAAAGCAGAGGAGGCGGAGCAGACACAAACTGCGGAGCATAAAAAAACGGGTTCTGTTTTCCGGAAAAACAGGCGATCTTTGTTCAATTTCGCCGCTGGCATGGCCGCCATGCTGATTCTGACGGTAGGCATTTTAACGGCCTACGATCCGTCTTTTCTGACGGGTTCGGTAAGCGGAGGGGGCGATATCGTCCAATACAGGATGTTTCCTGCCGGAACAGAAACTCCGGTACTGGACACCGCGCAGAAATATTCAGGCGAGCTGTCGGTTTTCCATATTCCCGGTGCGGACGAAGATATCAACAGCCAGTTTATCAAAAGCGACGGAGCTGCATTTGCCGAAGGATTTGCGTATTACGTTACACAATTTGGTTCAAAGGCGGATACGGGTAAAGTAGAAAACACAGTCACAAAGGGTAAAGTGCTGTATGTGCCGGTGAATCGTTCGGATTACAAGGCGGATTACGGGAACGCGGTTTGTTGCGGGGAAATCGTCCTGCTGAAAGCATCTGATAAAGTGTTGCAGAAACATGGCTATCTTCCCTGCAAGGGGCAGACGCTGAACGCGAAGGATTATCCGGTGCTGGCGGGAATACTGGCTCCGGGTGCGGAACAGTTCACCCTGCCTGATCTTTCAGGGCAGTCGCCCGTCGAAGGCGCGGTCTGGTGCATAGCCGCCGAGGGAGATTACCCGTATACGCGCCCGGCAGGCAATTAAGCATTTGGGTTATAACGGGTGCGGCGAACGGCACGCTGTACCCGTGAAAAACGAATACAAATCAAGGAGGATAAGGTATGAAAACCGAAAAAAAGGTTGCGGACGGTTTTGAGCAGGAAATCCTCGACGCAAAAGAGGACAGCGGCAAAATTGAAGAAGGCGAGATCGGCATCGCACAGCAGGAAAACCATGCGGCTAAAGAAGAGCCAACGAAAAATCATCAGAAAAAGAGGAAAAGGCGCTTTAAGCCCGACAAAAAGCAAATACAGGGCTTTGTGGCCGGCTTCCTTGCCGCCGTTATATTGCTCACGAGCGTCACGGCGGCGATCAATCCCGGCTTTTTGGTCGGCACTTTTACGAAACAGGTCGGCAATACCACGCTGAACGACGAGGTGGATTTGCAGACGGTTGCCTGCGAGCCTTCCAGCCTGCCGGCGCAGACCTCGTATGACCAAACATTTTTGCTGAGCATCGACAAGAGCAAAATCAAATCCATGGATAAAAAATATGTCCAACTGGGCGGTCTGTTCCAGGGCATGGCGGTGGAAAATGTTTCGTATTCCGATTCCGACAACCGGCTTGCAGTCGCCGTTAAGGGAAATGCGGCTACCACCCATGCCTACGGTTCGGACAAAACCAATCCGGCCGGCGAGATTTATATCATGCCGGACGCGCTTAACGACAGTAAAACGGCTTATCAGTCAAGCGTCACAATCGAATACCCCCAGCTCACGCCGGACACGTCCCTGCTTGAAAACAACGCCAATTTCAACGGCAGCCTGAGCTTCACGCTCTCGGGAGACACCTTTGCCAAAACACCGGCTGCGTCGGACGTGACGCTTTCCGGAGGATTCTCAAAAATGAAGGTGGTTTCCGTCAGTGCGAAAGGCCAGAAGCTGACGGTCGACCTGAGCGGCGATGTCGATTCGGATAACGGCAACGGCATAATCACTCTCGCCGGTTCGACGCTTGGGAGCGGATTTTCGGTCGATCAGGTCATCACCGTCGCCGGCGCTGCCTCGATCCTTGCCTACAGCAGCCTCACCACGGAGGAAAAGGTGAACGACCAGGTCGATATCAGCCTTCAGAACGACCTCTTCGCGGACAAGCTGACCTCCGACATGTTCACCCTCGGAGAGGCGCTCGCGGGCTACACCGTGACAAGTGTCCGGAGGCAAAGCCCCAACATGGCCACCGTGACCATCACAGGCGGCGCTCTGCTCAAGCCCGGCACCGGGACGATCACCATCGCGGGGAAGGGCGTCCAGACGGGCCGGACCGTGAGCGGAAAGATTTTTATTAAGAATCCCTCGATCCAGGCGTACCTTGTGAAAAAACACCAGACAGGCAGCGGCGATTCCAAGCTCTATGACGTGTATTCGACCGGAAACGATTTTGCATCCGGCATATCCGCTGCGGATATCGTCTTGAAGGGCGGGCTTTCGGGCCTGAGCATCGCGGAGGTCAAGCGGCTGAACGGCCATCATATCCAGCTCACAGTAAACGGAACGCCCGGCAATGACGACGGCATCATTTCCGTCCGTTCCGGGGCCATGGGCGGCGTCACCGGCGCGGAAGCGACGGTTTACGCTGTCGACGACATGGGCCTTCTCGACGCCGCGCCCATCCCGGCCGACGACACCGACGCCATAAAAAGAATTTACGGGGCCGCAAGCAGCCAGACCGGCGGTTTTCTTGACGACGTCCTCGACTGGGGCATCGGCAAGGTGAAGGATGTGATCGTCAGCGGGATCGAGGATGGCCTCAAGGAAGGCGCCAAGACAGGGCTCGAGTATTTTCTCCGCCAGACCGGATTAGAGGGGCCGGACGTCAGCGAGCAGCTCGCGCAGATCCAGCAGTCCATTGACAAACTCAGCGCGCAGATGACCGAGATGGAAACGCGTATCCTCAACGCGATCAACCATCAGGGCGTGCAGGCCCAGCTTGCCAGCATCATCCACGCCAAGCAGAAAATCCGCGACGATTATAACTATTACATGTCAATCAAAAAGATGGTTGAAGACTTCAAAGCAAAAAACCCGAACGGGGACCCGTATCAGGACCCGGCCATCAAGAGAAAGATGGATACCCTCGCCGGCCCGGCCGGCCTGATCAGTCAGGACAACATCCAGCAATGCGTCAAGGATATCGGGGACGTCATGGGGGGCGATCAATATACCGCGTCGCTGATCGAAACCTATTACGGCGACCTGAAAGCCAACCTCCCGTTCGAACACAACTCGATCATCGCCCTGCACAAGTTTGTTGACGAAATGCTGATGTATCAGGCGCAGGGCGCGCTTCTCTACGCCGAATACTGCAACTACAACGACGAGATCCCGGTTCCCGGGACCAACCAGACGCTGAAAGCCGCCGAGCTGCTGGCGAAATTCAATTCCGATTTCAATACCCGGCTCACACAGCAGGAAAACGTGCTGAACCAGAGAATTCCTTCTCTGGACAACACCAACGTCCATAACGCGTGGGGCAGCACCAACAGCGGCGACTTCAGGTTCAAATGCAACTACAACAACGGGATCTACGTCATGGTGGGAGACATCTTTAAGATATCCCAGTTTATTGATTTTTATCATCCTGGTTTGCCTGATAGGTATGAGTATCGTATAGGCAAAGGTACTGGTATCATGAGAGATATTTATATAAACAGGGGATTAACCGAATCTAGCCCCGCTTATGATCTCATAAGCAAGGACGACGCAAATATGATTTTCAAGAACTGGAACGCGGGTTACACCGCCCCCTATAACTATCTCGTGGCCTATCTGGGGGGCAATAACGGCTGGACGCCCGATGGGTGGCTCTTTCTGGAACCCGGAAAATGGTATATATACTGGGCTCGATGGGTGAAAGATGTGCCAATCTACAACCTGTTCGACGGCGGGACCGAGACCTACAACAGCTGGGAGCTGTACGATCACCACGCCGACACCTACTGCAAGGTCATGCTGGTCGCCCGCTGAGTTATGGTACGTAAGATTGCTCTTTTATTGCTGCTCGCGCTGCTGGCCGCCTGCGGGGGAAGCCCCGCGGGCGGCCGGCAAGTGCCCTACGCCGTTTCGCGAATTGCCGACGAGTACGCTATCCCATCCGTTTCTGTCGCAGTGATGCCGGCGGATGGAGAGGTCCGGCAAACGTGTTATGGAAAGGGAACCGGGAGCAGCCTGTACTGCGTCGGCAGCGTTTCCAAGTCGTTTGTCGCGGCGCTCGCACTGATTTTGCAGCAGGAGGGAAGCATCCGGCTGGACGACCCCGTCGGGAAATATCTGCCCGCGCTGTCATTATGGGACAAGGACCGCGTTACCCTGCGGGATCTGCTTTCCATGCGCAGCGGCGTCGCCGATTATACGACCGATTTCGCCCCGGCGGATTATTTTAAGGATTACGCGCCGGACGAGCTGATCCATATGGGAATCCGCAATTCCGCGCTGCTGGAGCGCGGCGACTTCCGTTATTCCAACACCAATATACTTATCGCCAAGGAAATGATCGAAGCTGCTACGGGAAAAGAATGCGAGACGCTGATACGGGAAAAAATACTTGTTCCATGCGGGCTGAAGGACACCTTTTTTGCGGATGAAAAAAGCAGGATTCATAGCCGTATCATACATGGATACTCCGACACCCTCCAAGACGGGCGGATGGATTTCACCGGCGCCACAACGTCCTGGTCCGGCCTTGCCTGCGGGATGTATTCCACCGCTTCCGATATAGCGAAATGGGCGGACGCGCTGATCCGCGGTCATTTTTTAAGCGAAGCGTCAAAGCAGGCGCTGCTTGACTTTTTTTCGGTTCGGGACGGGGTGGAATACGGCTTATGCGTCGCGCGCAAAATGCTGAGGGGGCAACAGGTGATTTTTTTACAGGGCAACGTTCCGGGCTACGGAGCGGCCGTTCTCATCCGCGGCGATACCGTATACGCGGTGCTGTGCGATCTCTCCGACTACAGCGGAGGGGGCGTTTACTACGCCGAGTTAATCGCGGACGAGCTGGCGCTGTCCGACGCCGGGAATCGCTGACTGCAATCAAAAGCGAATCGCGCCCGGCTCCATATAAACGGAAGCCGCGCATAAAAGAATGAAGAAGGGAGCGTAATATGACCAAGAGGAAAAAGATTATTGTTATTGCCGGCGCGGCGGTGATCCTTGTTGCGCTGGCCATCTCGGCGCTATTCTGCGTTATGAAAGACAAGGAAACAACCGGAGGTGATTTCAGCGGGCTTTCCTGGACGCAGGCTTTTCAGAAACTGAATCAGACAATGGCCGATGAATACGCGTTTACGCAATGGAAAGGTATTAATTGGCAGGAGCTTTACGATAAATATCGCCCGCAAATAGAATCCGCCCAGGCAAAAAACTCGTTTGAGGATTATTACATCGCCCTGCGCTCGTACCTGAATGAAATTCCGGACGGGCATGTCCGGATGAACAATATCGCAGACATCGACGACAAATATATCGGCGGCGGTTTCGGCTTTGCGGCCGCGAGGCTGGATAACGGCAAAATCATCGTGACATGGGTTGACCAATCGGGCCCGGCATATGACGCCGGGATACGGGCGGGCGATGAACTGACCGAATGGAACGGACAGCCCATCGCCAACGCGGTTGAAACAGTTTCGACGGTCTTTGCCGGAACTTCGGCTACGGACGAATATCTGAGGCAGAAACAGCTGGCATATCTTGTGCGCGCTCCCGTCGGTACGGAAATCAGCCTTTCTGTGATTAGCCCGGATTCCGGCCGGAAGCGTTCGTTAACGCTGACCGCTTACAACGATAATAAGCAGTCTTTGAAAAAGAACTATCCCAATTCCGTCGTATCGGATAAACTCAGGGATATGTTCCTTGGACATGAAAACCCCGATCCGGAGCCGGAGTCCATTGTGGAGAAAAAGATTATCGGCGGGAACATCTGCTATATAAAGCTGTGGGCAGAGTTTGACGCGGATCTGCAGCAGACGGGGAAGGCCGTATCGACACTGAGCCTGATGCGCGAAGCCGTCGCCTACGCAAATGAAAACAAATGCGCCGGGATGATCCTGGATATCCGCAACAATATGGGCGGGCTTGACGACATGGCCGCCGATATTCTGGGATTGTTCTACCCGGAAAAGACGCTGTACGAATATCAAAAGGTTTATGGTTCGGATCAGCTCACGGCGCTTTACATTCAGCCGGCGGAGCAGCGGTTTACCGGAAAAATCATCGCGCTGATCAACTCAAAATGCGTAAGCAGCGGGGAAGGTTTGGCAATGGGCATTAAAAATCTTCCGAACGGCGAAACGCTTGGCTTTTTTGGAACCAACGGTTCCTTCGGCCTTGCCGGCAGCGAGGTGAAAATGCCTGGCGGGATCACGGTGGAATTCCCGTCCGGTCAATCGCTTGACAAGAATAAAAGCATCCAGCTCGACAGCCGGAACGGTATAGGCGGAGTAAGTCCGTCCATACGGATACCGATGACCGAACAAAACGCCATACGCATTGCCGGCGGCGAAGACGTGGAGCTGGATGATGCGCTGCGAATACTGACCGGTAATTAACCTGCGGCAAAAATAATTAAGGCTGCGTTTACGGCCGCGGATATGAACGACGAACGATCATGCCGATCCAATAAATATGTCCATAAATTTTTTGAAAAGATGTGACGATTACGCTTTTTTTGCGTATAAGAGACAGAAGGAAAATCAGCAGCGAGAGATGTACCAGACAAGGGTACACCGGACCGATGACCGCATAGTCAGCATCTCTCAGCCCCATGTGCGTCCCATAGTAAGAGGCAAGGCCAGAGCACAGACCGAGTTTGGGGCTAAAGTGGCCGTCAGCATGGTGGACGGATATGCCTTCATCGATCACCTTAGCTGGGATCCCTTCAACGAAAGTCTCGGTTTTAAACAGACGGTTGAAGACTACAAACAACAAAAGGGTTATTATCCGGAAGCAATCCTGGCAGACAAGATATACCGCACCCGGGAAAACCTCTCTTTCTGCAGAGAACGTGGCATCAGGCTGAGCGGGCCACCGCTGGGCCGTCCGACGATCGACAGCAGACAGGAGAAGCAAACCGCGCGCCAGGACATGAAAGAACGCAACGCTGTTGAAGCTGGCTTTGGTGTAAAGGAAGGAAATTCCGAAAGTGGAGCAAGCGCTTCCCTCGAAAACATCAACTGTCTAACAATTGGGAGGAATTACTGTGAATAATCGAAAATCATTACTTATTTCTGTTTTTCTATTTCTTGTTTTATCTATTATTTTGATTTGTTCGCCGACAAACTATATCAGTGAAAAGAACGACAAGATTTTGAAGGTCACAACGTTCGAGGGCGGCACTGCCTACAAAACCAGCGATAATATTTACTGGGTGTTAAATTTGACCGGTACCTGGCGGGAAATGGGCCGTCAGTACGGAGGACTCGTCCGGGAAGATTTGTGCCAATTCTATCAGGAAATAACCGAAGATGTTGCGGCCCGTGGAATAGATAAAAAAGAGCAGCTTGAAGATGCAAAAGAATTTGCCGGTAGTTTGAACGTGAATCTTCGGGAATTGCTGAAGGGCATTTCCGAAACCTCAGGGCTTAGTGAAGACGAGGTTTTGTTATTAAATGCGGGTATGCTCAATCTCGCTGATGTCGTGTTGGGTCCTGTAGCCCCCAGTGCGTGCAGTGGTTTGGCCGCTTGGGGCAATTATACACCGGATGGCAGTCTGGTATTCGGGAGAAACTGGGATATTGACAGAGAAAGCATGAAAAAGTACATGAAATACTTGTCTGTTGTCGTATTCAATCCCGATTCGGGAAACAGCTTTGCCAATGTACATCCCCTCGGCAATGTTTACCTTGAAACAGGGATGAATAACAAAGGGCTTTTCCTTGAATTAAATAATGGCGTATATTCCGATACCAACATCTTCGAAGATCGTGAGAATAGTGTTTCCACTTTGGTTTCGGTCCTGAATCAATGCAGCACTATCGAGGAAGCAGCCGCATATCTGGCGGCTGTACCGGCAGACATGGCATATATTATTCAAATTGCCGATTCGAAAGAATGCGTCTCCGTTGAAAGGCCAACTTTTGCGAGCCGAGTGAGGCGTAGCGAACAAAATGGCGTGTTAGCGGCGTATAACAGTTTTGTCCCCCCGTACCCACAAGAATGGGAAGGAAAAGTAACTAAGCCGCGGAACCCGAAGGAAGATCCCCGCTACCAGAATCTTCTTAACCTTGCCAATTCCAAGGAGTTTTACGGAAAGCTCGATCCGGCGGGAATGAAAAAACTGCTGGACATTCAAATGCAAAACGGCGGAGCGACACATAAAGGCAGTGTATTGCAGGTTATCGCGGTGCCGAAAGATCTGAAGCTATGGATTCGCGGTCTGGATTATTCCGACTGGCAGGAAATTGACTTGAAAGGGTTGTTCAAAAATAAATAAGGCTGATGGAGGCAGCGAATGAAAGACAGGCCGGTCGTATTGTGCCGTCGCGACTGATATGCCCAGACGACCTCGGCACAGGCGTGGCGCATTAATCATGCCGCCGCGGGCGGCACTGCAAATTTGAACCCGATTGTATTCGGCCGGTATCCCGAGTTTCAGCAATTGGCGACGCTAATTTTACATTAGCATCCGAAAGCAAAGAACCCGAAGGTTGAATCATACGACTTTCGGGTTCTTGCTATTCTGCGTTTCAATGTGCGGTTTCATAAGTATTGATGACTTCAATAGCATGCTCTAGCTCGACGTCCTCGCCCCGGGCAACCTTCAGCGCATTCTCCCTGGTCATAGGAGTGCGGATAGACGGCGCAATTCCCCCTACGCCATCGCGGCTGTCAATCTGAACCTGTTTATTTCTATCCAGTGATTGGCCATACGGCCAATGTACCGCTATATCGCCGGGCATCTTCGCTTCTCCCCCAGCTATGCCAAACGACCCGTTTGTCCCGTAAAAGCCAACCGTTGCTCCTCTTGACGCATTTTTGATTCCCATCGCCAACCCTTCGCCCGAACTTGTGCACTTTAAATTGATCAGCGCTACGACCGGACCACGAAAGAAGGGGGCGTCAGGCTCGATATATAGCCCGGGGTCTGAAGCATTTCCTTTACGGGTATCATCCGCCCGTATTTCCCAGGAACCGGTGATCGTGTTGAAACAGTTCTGGTATTCGTAGAAGGTTTTCTCGGAATAGAACGACGCCAGCATATCAGCCACCATCGAGTCTAAACCACCCACATTATTGCGAATGTCGATAATCAGCCCTTTGACCTTGGCCTTGTTGAATTCAACCAGCGCAGCCCTGAATAAGCCGAGTGTAGAAGGCGCTTTTCCGGTGTTTTTAAAGCCGGCATCGAATTCGCCCCAGAGTTTTATATAGCCGATGTTGCCGTCGAGAATTTTCGTTTCGACCATTGACTCGGGCGGATTTTGGGGATTATCGACCCCAATGATCAAGTCTCTCAAGCCGTCAGAAACAATGGTCGCGGGGTAAGTTTTGGCTAACGACTTCCCTTTGTCGAGTTCACTGTTTTCGTACTTGTCAAAGCCGGCGAATTACTTTTAATTGGACCTTGCCCTGATGGAACCCGCCCGGCAATCCCCAACCGGCTGTTTTCGCTGGTCGAGCGCGATTCCTTCTGTTAAGTGGGAATACCACCCACCCAGCATCAAACAGTACGTGCGGTTTTACCGCATAGGGCTTTCCGCTGTTCTTCTTCCTTCTGCATTGGGATAATTCAAACCGACTGTTTCACTGTCATTCCGATTATATTTTCGTGTGGTGTCACAATTCCAATGTGCATATACAGAGGATATTGACTAAAATTGGTAATCCCCGCCATTGACAAAAAGAAAAAACCTGAGTTGGCCTCTCAAATAAGCAGGGACGGTTCAAAGATATATAAATTGGATAAAAACGGCAGCAAACTTGGAGAGATTAATCTAAGTGGGCCAGGCGGCCAGTCCCTGGCATGGGCTGACCAGTATTTTTGGGTGGGCGGAGAAAAACTTTATAAATATGACATGAACGGAAACATAGTTGGACAAATTTATGCGGCAGCTGTGGGAAACTGGGCTTTAACATGGGACGGGAAATACTTATGGACTATCCAGAGGACATGTGAAGGATGGAATGATCCCAAAATATATAAAATTGAAATAAAAAATGATGGTATTTTAAAATAGCTATTGTATCAATAAAGAAATAGGTGAATATGCACCAAAGAAATGGGAGAAAAAGAAGGGGGTAAAAAATGAAACTTAAGTTCACCAGATTAGGAATGGCGGTATTCTTCATGCTAATGTTGATGTTTTTATTCATACTGCCGTGTAGTGCGGGGCAAACGGTAGAAGTAGTCAATGACGGGAAACAATTAATAGTGAAAATTAATGGCGAACAGGTGAATTGCGACCAGCAGCCGTATATTGAGAATAATTGTACGATGGTTCCAGTCAGTATCATCGCACAACAGCTCGGTGCCACAGTCGATTGGGATCCTGCAGCATTGACTGTAACCATTAAGGGAGAAAAGGTGGTCGTCCTGACCATTGGCTCGGCAACGGCAACTATTGATGGTTCTCCAATAACCCTGCAAGCTCCGGCCACTGTTACCGGAGGGCGTACTATGGTACCTCTAAGATTCGTGAGCGAAGCTTTAGGGGCAGAAGTAGCCTATACTCCGTCGGCTTTCAAAAGCGGAATTGAATGGTTTCAAGCAGGAAATACCCAGAATATTTATAAACTCCAGACTAATACCTCACAACAATTAAAAGACAATCATATAGGTATTTGTTTGGGAACGAGCGTTACAAAAGTTTTGCAGAGTTCTTTCTGAAGATTTTCGTAATGAGTATCAAGAGCACATATTTTTTTGGGTTTTGGACCCCGCCGGAATTTTCCCATAGAAGCAATGACCGGTTTAA
>Ga0116191_1003374_pt1 | contig 11669 bp, 6 predicted proteins | sample AD_UKC111_MetaG_FD_89897 | JGI IMG/M metagenome (GOLD analysis project Ga0116191, IMG submission 89897) | Active sludge microbial communities of municipal wastewater-treating anaerobic digesters from Hong Kong - AD_UKC111_MetaG | ecosystem: Engineered > Bioreactor > Anaerobic > Digestate | place...
AATGGGAATACTCAGGGAATGCGGCATGATGGATGCAGTTATTAACGGATTACTCAACAGCAAGCTGGCATCAACTGTCAGGGGTACAGAGCTGATAGTAAGCTTTGGGGTAATGATAACCTCTATATGTCTGGGCGCAGCCAACGGCCCTGCAATTATCATGTATGGTCCTATAGCAGACGAGATAGGCAAGTCAAAGAATCTTCATCCATACAGAAGAGCCAACCTGATGGATGGTGTTACAGCCTCCCTGCCGGTTATCATACCCTTCACAAGTGCTTTTATATTCATAGTAGTAGCGTGTGTATCAGGCCTGATGGGAGATTATAGCTTCATCCAGCCTATCAATCCGCTTCAGCTGTCATATGCCACATTCCACTGCATTGGATTGCTGATAGTATTCATGTTCTCGATATTTACAGGTTGGGGACGTGCATATGAAGGCCCCAACGGCGAAGAGATACCGGCTAAGGTATATGAAAGCAGATAATTAAGCCTTTAAATGGTTGCATATACCCGTGCCCGCAGGGGTACAAACTGAACTGTGATGTTTTAGGGAAGGCAGGCAGCAGATATTGCTGTCTGCCTTTATCGGCGGTAAATACCTAATCAATCAGCTCTAATTCTCTGGCGCGAAGGATTGCATCCATCGCATTATTCACTTCCAGTTTTTGATAGGCAATCTTGGTATGGGATCTGATTGTATTAATGGAGAGGCCTGCCATTTCTACAATCTCGGCGTTTTTATAGCCCTTAGCCAAAAGCTCAAGTATGTATTTCTGCCGCCTGGATAGTTTAACAGGCTTTAGACCGGCGGCACAGGTGATACCCTTATGCCGTTTTGATTGTTCGCAGGCCGCCAGGTATATTTCCTGTAAATAGCTGCAGCCGGGCTTGTACGAACCATTCTCCCTGTCTGATTCTTTTATAAGGCTTTTTAAAACAGGCAGAATCGCCTTTCCTTCGTCAGCAAATACTCTTATAAAATGATACGGTTCCGCATCTGCTAAAGAGGCTTTAAGCATTGCTGCGGCTTCTTGTTTTTTTCCTGTCGCCCACTTAATAATAATCAATAGCACTGCAGCTTCAATTGAGTCAAGGAGCCTGCAAAAATCCTGAGCCAGCTTCTTCAGCATTTCACATAGCTTTTGCGCTTTTTGGAAATCCTCCAGGAGGATATATGCCCTTACCGTCGTGAAATGCAGATAAATCTTATGAAGCTCCGGACTTTGCGTCTCGGTTACAAAATAATTTTCAAGCCAGGCCTTTGCCGCCGCATAATTCCCGTTCATAAGCCTTATTTTTGTTTCATAGGCCGAAAAGACAGGCAGCAAATACAAAAGGTTTTCCTTTTCCAAAAAGGACTTTATTCCCGACCTGCACTGCGCTGCTTCTTCTTCCTTACCCATGGCAAAACTACAAGCTGCAATCTGCATTCTCGATAAAAATACCAGTTCGGCGGAGTCTGTCTCAGGGTTTGGCTCTACAAGAGCAGCCGCTTCTTTTAATAGGTTTTTTTCATACAGGAGCCCCGACTTTAACCCTGATGCAATGATTTCATAATCATTGCCGAGAACTGCAAAAAACATAAGGCGAAACTCGGCAAAATGATCTTCCATGTTCAGAGCGTAATGGGAAAAGTCCCGAAAGGTTCTGTGAAAATAGGGCAGATTATGGCCTAGAGATCTAAGTGTTTTCGGAATGTTGAGGTTCTTTGCCTTGAGTCCGATGTCGGTTTGAAATCTGGCCATTTGCTCCATAAATGAGTATCGGGGATCAACGGCAAACACCATTAGCGCTCCTTCCAGGAACATGTCATATTCTTTCTCGATATCGTTGATCCTGTCATAGCACCTGTCAAGATAATAATACATTTTTTTTGTATTTCCAAGTAAGAAAGAACTAAAGGCGCAGATGATATACAAGAATGGATTTTTCTCCAGAATATCTGCGGGAAGCTCATTTATAAAATAGATTTTCGATAAATCCGAGCTTGATTGGCAGTTATGCTCCAAAAAGTTATATAAAGCGGCGGCTATCCCCCTGCTTTCTCCGGCTTTTAAAAAATAACGAAGCGCATTAAAATAGTCCCCTATACCGAGGTAATAATCCGCCGCCCTCTGATATAGGGCTTCTTGTACTATTGAAGCTTCTTTTGAAGCCTCCTCCCGCAAAAAATCCAGGAACAGATGATGATAACGGTATTCCTCGTTCTGCCGGCTGATAAATATGTTGCCGTTGCGAAGCATTTCAAGAATCTGCGGGCTTTTTTGGTTTCCCGTGATCTGTTCGCAGAGCTTTACGGAAAATTCATCAACAATGGAAGTTTTCATCATGAAATGCCGTAAAGCCTCATCAAATTTATTCCATATCTGCGTTTTGATATATTTCTCCAAAGGATTGTTTTTTAATTTTTTATCGGCCGTAATCTTTCCGCTGAGGACCAGGGCGTTGACTGCTATAGCCCAGCCCTCGGTAAGTGAAAAGATTTCCTCGGTTTCTTCAGTGGTGATAAACCGGCCGTGGCTTGCAAAATACCGGCGTATTTCATCGTTTTTAAAAGCGAGGTCTGAGGCGCCGATAAAGACTATTCTGCCGCTTTCCTTCAGAGGGGATAAGGCTTGGGGCAGCTCGCTTCGGCTTAAAATCATCACAATTACGGATAGGGGGAGCCGCCTTAATACATAGAGCAGGGATTTGATGATTTCCTCGTCGGTAATAAGGTGAAAGTCATCGAAAACGAGGGCGTAGCTGTGCTCGTCAAAGGAAAGCCGCGACAATACTTCGACGGTATACTCAACGGGAGAGGCGCTAAAAGCCGGGGTTATGATGATTTGGATCAAGTCTTCATCCTGGGGGATAACGGAAAAAAACGCAGTACAAAAAAATCGGTAGAATGCAGCAGGCGTATTGTCGAATACGTCGAGTCCAAGCCAGATGGTTTTCCGGCCTGATTTTTGTATCCATAAAAGAGTGGATACGGTTTTCCCGCAGCCGGCGGGAGCACTTATGTAAACAAACTGTTTGTCAGAGGCCTTGTCAAATTTGTCGAGCAGCTCTGCACGGGGAGCACAGATTTCCGGAAGCTCGATTGGAATCATTTTGTCCGTTAACAATTCCTTAAGACTCATATTGCACCTCCTGACTCATTGTTAAGTTAATTATAAACCAAACTGGAAGTAATTACAATTTGTAAGCATCAATGTGGGAAGTTTAAGGCAAATGCAAGTGAAAAAAAAGAAATTTTCATAAAAACCTCACATTGAAATTTACAGGCCACAAAATAAATTTTCGAATCCTCACATCAGTGTAATTGTATGATTTTGGAATATTTTTTACAATTAGTTATGATAATTAAACTTCTGTGTAGAGGTGATGAAGAATGGATCAGGTTCTTGAGAAAAGCTTTGACTTTTCCATTCGTATCATAGAGCTTATAAAATACCTGGATGAGGAAAACAAGCCCTTTGCGCTTCGTGAACGCTTGCTCAGGTGTGGTATGGGGATCGGAGTATGTTTAAGGCTTGCGGAGTCAATGGGCAAGAGGTTCACCGAAAGCGGTTGGCAAGCCTTGTACTATGCGGTGGAAGCTGAATATTTACTGGAAACCATGGCGAAAACAGGATATCTGACTAAAAAGCAGAGCCAACCCATAATAAACGACTGCAGGGCACTTAAGACACTGATTGCCGGACATCTTCACAATGCGGATGAAGAGAAAAAGCCAGGTACATGGTATGGGGTAAGGAGATCTTAGTGATGTATACGGCAATAATAATTTTTTCGGAGGAGGGATTTACCTGTGAAAAAGTGCTTGATTTCAGGAGCTTTATGTATTGCATTAATACTAACCCAATTGACTGTCAGGGCAGCTGCAGATATAAACGTCAGCCGGCTCTCTGTCAGTGATGAATACTTCCTGGCTATCACAGGTGACAACACATTATGGGGCTGGGGCTGCGACAATGGCGTACACCTGGGACTGCGCTATTCGGACGAAGAACACGTATTAAAGCCTGCTAAAATCATGGATAATGCAAAATCAGTATTTGCAGGCTGGGGTACCGGCCTGGTCATTAAAACTGACAATTCACTCTGGGCCTGGGGAGATAATATGCCGGGTGCAGGAGAAGACCGGCTCACCTATGCATTGAAACCGGAAAAGATCATGGACAATGTCACATCAGCAGCAGGTGGCCACTGGTTCGTATTGGCTGTCAAATCCGACGGTTCTTTGTGGAGCTGGGGGAACAACGGGGGCGGCAAGGAGGGTGTACGATTGAATGAGACCCGAAAGGTTACCGACGACCAGGGCCGAAACATGTATCTCCCGGTAGTCCAGCCTATGAAATTAATGGACGGAGTCAAAAAGACAGATGCCCATGTCCATTCCTATTGTGTATTAAGAAGCGACGGTACGCTCCTCTATAATGGACGTATCCTGAGTTCGGATAAGAAAATCGAAATAGGCGGCATAAAATACAGTGTAATGGCAACCGGAGTAAAAGATATGGCTATGAATGAAGAAGCTCTGTATTTCATAAAAAATGATGATTCCTTGTGGGGTGTTGGCAAAAAGGTCTACAAGGGGTTGGATAATTATGACCTGAACAAGGAAAGCAGTTATGATTACACACCGGTTAGAATCATGGACAGTGTGAAAGCAGTTGCGGTAAGCGCAGCATTCCCTCCACTGGCATTGAAAAAGGACGGAAAGCTTTATACATGGGATTCATCACAAATGATAGCAGATTCTTTTGGTATTGGCACTATTGACTGGAAAAACATTGATTGGCAGACATTTACCGAAGATGATTATTACGAAGCATTTGAAAAGCCCAAGACAATTGTTCTTATGGATGGTGTTGCTGCAATCAGTGCAGGGCCGTCCCAATACCTTGTAGAAAAAAACGACGGTACAATATGGACCTGGGGTGTCAGTTTCAAGGGAGGCATAGGTGATGGACAGCTGAACACCAATACAAATGGTACAAGTCAGTTTTTAAAGCTGGATTTCTCCCCATCAGCCGATCAGCTTTTCACTGAAGGCATGCAGAAAAGCAAGCTGCTGGCAGAGTGGCTGGACGAAAAGGAAGCCGACGGGACCATCCCTACATATAATGGATACTTTAATGCCGACTGGTCCGGGTCTTGGTGCGAGGGAGCCAACTACATGGATTTGCGTTATTCGGCTGACAAAAAAACCGTATACGGGTTGGATATGTTTAAAGCGCTTATCCTTGTCGGAAAAGCAGATGGCAATAAGCTGAGAGGCTGGCTCCATGACGGCATTTTTGAGATTACCATGATGCCGGATGGAAGGTCCTTTACCGGATTTTATTTTAATAACAGTGCAGCTGAAGCCACAGAGTGGACAGGTAATAAAAATTAAGTTTAAGGAGGTATTCAATTGAAAAGGCGTTTTTTATCAATAGCTTTATGCTTTGTCATGCTGTTTGGCCTCTTTCCCGTAAGCGCTGCCGCTTCAACTCCTATTCCTCAGAGTATCGATGCTCCGCAAAACATAACCGTCAGTGCTTCATCGGATTCCGAGGGACATATATGGAATTATACAATCAGCCTTACCGCTCCTCCTAATGTGGCAATGTTTGCCGGAGGGAGCAAAGATCAGTGGTATGCGGAGGATTTGATGGGCAACCTGTCTGTCTGCGCTGAATTTGACTACAAATATAATGATAACAAATGGCATTATAATGCAGCCTGGGATAAAGAGGACCCCGCACCGGATCCCTTCAATTACGGTTACCTTTCGGATTTATCCGAGGATTCACCTGAGCTGACAATGTATATCAACCCCGAATACCTGTCTCCTCCGATAGACAACAGCAGTCATTTTGATCACAACACCATTTACTTCCGTGTCCGTTTTGTCATTACCTACTATAATGCAGAGGGGGATTTTGTAAAACTTACCTCCGGCTGGTCGGAAACCGCGGCATTCGGTCAAAATGCAGTCCAGCAGACAACTGCTCCGGAGACTCCGGTGCAGCCGGCCTTCGGCAGCATCAAATCTCCTGTAAAATCCCTGGAGACCATTACAGTAGAATATTTCAATGCTCCGAATCAGATCAACGCCTGGATAGGAATTTTCCCTCAGGGGGACACAACCAATAACACTATGACATGGAAATCCCTTCAGGGGCAGGCAAATGGCAATTATACTGCCACTGCACCCAGTGATCCGGGAAAATACTGTTATAGGATATATAATGACGACAATGAGATTATCGCAGAAAGCAGCATATTTGAAGTAAAACCGGAAGTAATTGAAGGTGTAATCACAACCGGGGAGCCTTTTACCGGAACAATACAAGGTCCTGTGTTCCAGTTTAGTACCGGTACGCTCACCGCTACCCCGGGCGACGGATTTATAACCCTTAAATGGAATGAAGCTGCAGACAAAAACGGTCTTGACGGCTATTACCTCTATAAGGGTACCGTGTCCGGAGGCGAAAGCTCCAGTCCCATATTTGATTTTCCCATTACGGAACTGACTTATAAGGATACATTAGTTACAAAGGATGTAACGTATTATTATATCATGAAACCCGTTTACGACGGAGGCACCCGTTTTGGAGCAGCTTCCAACGAAGCATCCGCCAAAGCGGCTTTCCAGTCTTCACAGGGTGTAATTGTACTGACCATAGGCCAGTCCAGTATGCTGGTAAACGGTGTAAGCCAGACGATTGACACACCTCCGGTAATTGTAAGCGGCAGGACCTTCGTGCCTGTCAGAGTGATAGCTCAGGCATTGGGAGGAAATGTGAGCTGGGACCCGGTTGAAAAAAAAGTCACTATTACTCTGAAGGGCAAAACCATAGAGCTCTGGATAGGAAATACCGCGGCAAAGGTCAACGGAGAGACAAAAACCCTGGATGTGCCTCCATATATATCAAACAGCAGGACAATGCTGCCCTTAAGATTCATAATTGAGAACCTGGGCTGCGAAGTAGTCTGGAACGGTCCGGCCCAGACCATAACCATATATTATGATGCGGAAGGAACTACCGGGACCACAGGGACTGCAGAGACTTCAGGGGTTGGTATGGCTTCAGGGAATACAACCTCCGGAGACGCCCCTTCCTGGCTCAATGATCCTTCTCCTGCAGAGGTTACCCCTGCTTCAGGAGGTGTTATCCATACCGGAACCATCAACCCTTCCGGGGAGACCTGGAATGCAAATAACGGTCCTCATATAGTGGAAGGCGAGTTCAGGATCGAAGGCTCCAATGCTCCGATACTTGTCATCGAAGCAGGAACAAAGGTGCTGTTTAGGGAGGATGCCTATATTTATGTAGGGTACGGCAGTACGGGAGGCATTATGGTAAATGGCACTCCTGATGCTCCCGTAGTCTTTACAAGTAACTCCAACGTAGTTACTCCGGGCTTTTGGCAGGGTATACGCTTCTATAATCTTTCCGCCAGTGGCAAGTGCCATATTCACAATGCAATTATCCAAAATGCCGGAGACGCCAGCAGTGCGGACCAGGGTGCAATTACCCTGGGTGAAGGGGCAAAGGGAATTGAATTGAAAAACGTGAAAATATTGAACAGTATGTTCTGCGGACTGCAGCTCCATGACAATGCAAGGCTTGGAGGGAACAGCAAAAATCTCTCAATACTGAAAACGGCATCGGATTCAGGTAATGGAGGATATCCAATCAGCACTTACATGAACGGCAGCAATAACTTGCCCAAAGGAGGAAGCTTTTCCGGAAACTACAGGAACGCCGCGGAAATAATCGGATATTATTCGGCAGTGATCAATGAGGACTTTATCTGGAATAATATCGGCATTCCCTATGCCGTCAAGACAAACCTTGAGGTCGGCGGAAGCAGCAATCCGGTATTCACTATTGAACCCGGGGTTGTTGTATTATTTGATACCGATAAGTATTTAAGAGTGGGCTATGAAGGCAAAGGCTCAATCATTGCCGATGCAGAAAAGGCACCTAAAGAAGAACTCGAAGCCTCCCTTAAACTGGCTTCCTCAGATGCAATGCTTGACTCATCTGAAGGTTTATTAAAAGAAAACAAAATAATTATCTTTGGAGCCTTGGACAGTCCGGCGGCCAAGGGAGTATGGGCAGGTATTGAATTACTGGAGGGAGCCATCAGCGGGAATATATTCAACGGATGTATCATCTCGGGAGCAGGAGCAAACGGCAAAGGTGCCCTATCAGCAGCATCAATAGTTGAAGATCAGCTCAAGCTTGCCAATACTCTTATAAACGGAAGCAGTACCAGCGGTTTGGAGCTGTTGGGAAATGTTGAACTGCTGCCGGGTTCTGTCGGAAATATTTTCAAGAACAACAACATACCGGTATCCTTGTCGCCTTTTGCCGCAGGTTCATTTTTACCCGGCAACGAAATACTCTCTAACGTCAATAATTACATTCAAATCGTCAACGATGCCCTGTTTGTTGATTCACCGATCAGCAAATCAGCAACCTGGAGCAACTTCGGGATACCTTATCTGATCAAGGATCCCTTTAAGATACAGGGTGCTGCACAGGAGGTAATACTAAATCTTTCAGGAGGCATTGAACTGATTTTTGAACAGAATTGCGGAATTGATATCGGATTGGGGGGACCGGGTTCGCTGATTGCTTTGGGAAGTCCCGGCAATCCCGTTACCTTTACCTCTGTCCTTAAAAGCGCCGGCTCTTGGAACGGCCTGCATTTCTTTGAAAATATCGGACCCGGCAGCAAGCTGAATAACATAGTGCTTGAATATGCCGAAACAGGTTTGACCTTCGACGCCTTTCCGGGATCGGATATCCTTAAGAATTCCACCGTTCAATTCTGCAGGCTTTTTGGAGTTGACAGGAACTTTGCCGAAGACCTGATCGATATCTTATTTGATTTGCTTATCCCGGGATTAGGCAACACATTCCTGGGTAACGGCACAGACCAGAAATAGCCGGAATGTATGTGAAGCTATAAAAAAGAAGTAAGCGAGGAGGTATTTATATATGAGAAGGCGTTTAATTTCATGGGCTTTATGTATTGTATTGATACTGGCCCTATTTCCCATTGGGGCAGCTGCAGATGAGGACTTTAATTCCTATACTCCTTATGATTTGACTGCAGAGCTTATGAAGCAGGACGAAACGCACCCCTACGGCAGTGCGCTTCTAACCTTCAAAATCAACAATCTTCCCCGTTCCGACAGTAATAGTCAATGGTATGCAAAAGTAGAAAAGAAGATAGGAGACAACCTTTGGGTTTGTGTCAATGAGCTGGACTCAAACCAATGCCTGGATTATTATCAGAAAGGTATGGGCAAGTTCGAAGTTGAGCAGCTCTGGAACGAGGACTATAGTTGGGACGGCACCGTACCTGTTTCTTTCAGAGTCTGTGTGACTTATTACTCCGCCGCATACGAAGGTGCCTCTCCCTGGTCCGAAACAGTTACCATCGGCCTCAAGTCCAGCAGCTGGGCTGTGACCGAGCTTCAGAAGGCATCTTACTATGGGTTAATTCCGGACTCCCTGAAAGGTGCAGATATGACACAACCCATTACCAGGGAAGAATTTGCTGAAATAGCGGTAAAACTGTATGAACTATATACAGGAAAGAAAGCACAGGCGGGAAATATGAGCTTTACCGATACAACCAATCCTGAGATTTTAAAGGCTGCCAATCTGGGACTGGTAATGGGAGTGGGCAATAATAAATATGCGCCAAAGCAGCTGGTGACCCGTGAACAGATGGCGACCATAATGCTGCGGGCATTGAAGGTGATAAATCCAGTCGCGGACTACTCCACGGCAGGTGCAGCAAAATTTGCGGATGACAAACAGATTGAAAGCTGGGCCAGGGATGGGGTGTATTACTGCTCCAAGGCAGGTATCCTTAAGGGTACTGGCAATAACATGTTCAACCCCGACGGCAACAGCACCCGGGAATCTGCTGTCATTGCATGCACCAGGTCCTATGAGTTATTCAGGCAGGCCGGCAATACCCAGCCGCAGCAAACAACGGAATCCGATACTTTGGAAAGTGATGGGGCTGAAACAACGGCAACGCAGGACATCGGTCAATTCATAATAGGCAAATGGTCTTGCAGTACGGATGATGGAACCTTTTTCTATCATTTTAAAGATGATAAAACACTTGAAGTATCAAAGGAAAACGATCAAACAGGCGGATACCTTAGCTTCAAGTACGAATTAACGGATAACCAACTGACTGTATTCTACTACTCAACTACTGAGTTTACGTTAACTGAGGATGGTATTACAGAACCGGAATACTCAAATAAGCAGATTTTTCAGCAATGTGTTGTTCGAATTGTCGATAGTGATACGCTTTTAATGGATGATTTTCCGATAGTTCGAGTGAAGTAAAGCGTATTTAAATTAGGCGCAGGTTTATATCATATGCTGTGACAGAATCTGGAGAGGCACTTTATAGAGATAATGCCTCTCTTGATACTATCCGTTAAATGTATTTTATAGAAGGCTTCTTTGGTCGCAAAAATGCTTCGACAGAAGTCTTTTTATTTTTTGTCGTTCAAGAAATTAAGAATCGAATCAAAATCCTTAATTATTACATATCCCTGCTCTTTCCTGATAATTCCTTTTGAAGTCAGATCCGAAATAATATTGGAAACAGAAACCCTGGATAATCCGGTCAAGCTTCCCATTTCCTGATGTGTAAATTTCATATTCAATTTGTAGCCTTCTTTTGTATGTGTTGCATACTGTCTGACCAAATGAGCCAGCGCATCACATACTCTGTAATAGGAATCATTGAATGAGAGCTGTTTGATGTCGTCCACCAGGGACCTTATCTTCATAGTGAACAAATATAATAAATCCGTTGCGAATTTGATATTGGAATGCAATTCTTTCAGATATTCAGCCTTTGGTATCATATATACCAAAGAATCAGTTGCTGCAGTAGCCCGGCATATATTAGGAAGCCCGTCGATAGGCGATAGCTCTCCTATAAAGGTTCCTTTATCGGCTATGAACAGTGTTTTTTCTTCACCGCTGGGGCTGTAAATATCAAGGCGGATACGGCCTTCTTTAACTAAATATACATAGTCGCTTACACAATTCTGATAAAAAACTACTTCGTTTTTTCCGTACCTTTTCGGTTTCAGACCTGAAGTTATACAGCTCCAGTCAATATTTCCGGCTTCCACCCATGGAGAAATTCTGTCAGAACTTTGCATCTGTATCACCTTTCCTTATAGAAGTAATATTTTTGAAGGAATTGCAAAATTCAAAATATTTATTAAGTTTTGTAAAGCAATTTACAGAAATTTTTTCAGGGGTTTGTTACTATTTTAATACAAGGAGAGGTGTATGTATAGTAAAAATAAATGTCAACTTAAAAATATTATTATAAGGAGGAAAAGGTATGAATTCTTATGGGTTTATTGAAACAAAAGGTTTTGTAGCAAGTGTGGAAGCAGCGGATGCAATGTCAAAGGCAGCAAATGTGGAAATTGTTGATCAGGTTGAAATCGGTGCAGGGTATGTTACTGTGATAATCAAAGGTGATGTCGGGGCAGTGAAAGCGGCAGTGGATGCCGGAGCGGAAGCGGCACAAAAGGTGGGGGAAGTGGTATCCGTTCATGTAATCCCAAGGCCTACTCCTGAATTGCTTGAAATTTTCCTGCCGAAAGGAGAATA
>Ga0116191_1003375_pt1 | contig 11667 bp, 14 predicted proteins | sample AD_UKC111_MetaG_FD_89897 | JGI IMG/M metagenome (GOLD analysis project Ga0116191, IMG submission 89897) | Active sludge microbial communities of municipal wastewater-treating anaerobic digesters from Hong Kong - AD_UKC111_MetaG | ecosystem: Engineered > Bioreactor > Anaerobic > Digestate...
ACATCGCAGAACAACTCGAGTAAACTGTCCATCGAGGGCCTCTCTTCGGGATTGGACTACTGTTGTGGTGACAAAAGTTTACTCCCGTTTTGAGACCCTCTTCTTATCCCGAACTCACGTTAATATAGGAGGAATACAGATAATGGAAGTTGGGTTGGGGAGGAATATTTGCACCTCCCTGACAGTAGACACACAGGACGGAATATTTTCTGCATTAGACACCAATATATATTTCGGATTTACATTAGGGAGTAACAGGCTGAGGGGGCATATATACAACTCACAATTCAAAGCCAAGGGTAGGGAGAAAGTTGCTTATTGGATCGTTCCGCTGCTTAATTTTCTTTCCAGTTATGGCAATCGATATCCCGAACTCGATCATCATCCCTTACGGATTTACCCAACCCCTCCTGTTCCGGAAGATTTGAGCGAAGAGGAAAGAAAGCAAGCAACATATTGTGCCAACTTACACAACTCTTTAATTGCTTTTCATTACGATAATAAACCCGCATTTATAGAAGCGCTGCCTAATTATGATGAGATTGAAAAGGATCTAAAATCAGGTCATGCCCAAATGAGAATTACGGCGATCATGGTAGGAGAGACAAGTGTCATACCTTCAGACATTAAACAGCTTCAGTGGTGGGAGCCATTAGAATTTTTGAGATTGCTTAGTTTGACTAACGGCAATGAAATAAGCGGTTCCTGGATAGAATTTCGGGATGACCAGGGTGGATTGGTGCAGCGGATTCATATGAATTTTCAAAGGAGCATATTTATAAGCGGGCATACTGCCATTAATGAGCGGTACAACCCCGGCTGTATAAGCTACCTGTTAATGCAAGCGCAACAATCACCAAACTTTGGAAAATCATATATCCGCGCGGTTATTAAAAGTTTGGTAATAAGTGGAATGGGAAGCCTCACTATTGAGGATAAATTAAGCAGTCTTTTTCGGGCAATCGATTGTCTTATTCAAGAATTTAATTTAAACGAAGAGTCCAAGGCGAAGCAGCACCTGAGTCCTCAAGTAAAAACCAATGTTGAAAGTATTACAGCAGAAGCGGCCCAAGCGGTACGAGCCCTTAAAAAGGGTTCTGAAAATAGCAAAGAAATAGAAGCACTTGAACGGATTGCTAATCAGCTATCCGAAGCTAAGGAAGCGAGAGAAGGTTATGGGAAGGCTTTATTGGCACTTCTCAAGCAATTTGATTTACCTGATGCAGAAGTTGTTTCAGCGTTTTATGCAAACAACCCCCGATCTGATAAAAGGAAATGGAATGCTGTCCTATCCTATTATCGAGGAATCGTAATTCATTCCAGTTATTTTAATTTTTCTGAAGAAGAACAGGAGATGAGGGATGCCGTCCGCATAATTTATCATTTACACGATATCCTTGTTCGGATTGTGCTAAAACTTTTAAACTACGAGGCACCATATCAACCTATTATGGCGAAATACATGGGGTATTCTGTCAAACCCGATTGGGTAAAGCTCGATACTTCTGCTCACGAACTTGGTTATTAGGCGAAATGTTATTTGTTGATGTTCAGATATGATGCTTTAGATTGCTTTCCTGCGTAGTAGAGAATTTACTCTTAACCAGTTTTTGTGAACCTCAATAGTAAACGAGCCCGAGGCCATTTCTCCGCCTCGGGCTTGTCTTTTCAAACCTTTTGTCAACACGCAATTGCATCAAAAGGGGTATTCGCAAGCACCTTCTTTACTTTTCCATCCTGATCGAAATAGAGGGCGACAAACATAACCTTTAGGATCGCTTTTTTCTCAGCTAAAGAAAGTTGCTTCCAGGTGTGCAAAAAACGGCGGAAGCCGCACAGGAAAACGGAGTAAGGCGCACAGCAAAACGGAGCATGCCGCACACCGTTTCGGAGTGAAGCCGCACACTACGTAGGGGGAAACAGCGCTGGTTAATTCCCAAAATGTGGCATCCTTGGCCATCAGAATATGGAGGCAAGGATGGCTCAGGAGCGATTAACCGTGCGCAAGATCAGAGAAGTACTTCGGCTAAAAGAAGAGGCCGGATTGTCGAACCGGGCGATTGCCCGGGCGTGCAAGATTTCCAACAGCACCGTGGGGGAGTATGTACGCCGCGCCCAGCAGGCCGGGCTGCATTGGCCGCTGCCAGCGGGGATCAGCGATGACGATCTTTACCGCAAGTTATTCCTGGAGGAGCAGAAACCGGCGGAGCCGGAACGCGTGTTGCCTGATTGGGAAACGATCCGGAAAGAGCTGAGGAAAAAGGGCGTCACGCTCAAGCTGCTGTGGATCGAATACCACGAACAGCACCCGGGAGGATACCGATACACCCAGTTCTGCGAATACTACCGGCGCTGGGCGAAAACGCAATCCCCCACCGGCCGGTTTCTGCATCCCGGGGGTGAAGTTATGGAGGTGGACTACGCTGGGCTGACAGTGACCATCGTCAATCCGGAAACCGGCGAGACACGCCAGGCGCCGGTATTTGTAGCCACTTTTCCGGCCAGCAATTATGTGTATGCCGAGGTGCAACCCAGCCAGGAATTGTGTCATTGGATCAACGGGCATGTGCGCGCTTTGACCTTTTTTGGGGGTGTGCCAAAGATTTTCCGCCCGGACAATCCCAAAATTGGGGTGAAAAGCCCCAACTATTATGAACCCGATCTCAACCCCACCTACCAGGAGCTAGCCGAATACTATCAGGTGGCGGTGCTGCCCGCCCGGGTGCGCAAACCCCGCGACAAGGGCAACGTGGAAAACGGGGTGCAGAACGTGGAGCGGTGGGTTCTGGCTCCGCTGCGCCACCAGACCTTTTTCAGCGAAGGGCAAGCCAACCGGGCAATGAAGCCTTTGTTGGATGCGCTCAATCAGCGCGAAATGGCCCATCTGGGCAAGTCGCGCAGGGCGTTGTTTGAAGATATCGACCTGCCCGAGCTGCGTCCGCTGCCGGAGAAGCCTTACCAGTTCGCCACCTGGAAAACCGCGCGGGTGAACATCGACTACCATGTGGCCTTTGAAAAACACTTCTATAGTGTACCCCACACCCTCATTCATCAGGAAGTCGAGATCAAGGCCACCGAGCGGATGGTGGAGATCTTCCATAAAGGCCTGCAGGTGGCCATTCATCCGCGCAGCCATGCCGCCGGGCGGTTCTCGACCCGCGCCGAGCATATGCCCTCCAACCACCGTTTTGTGCTGGAACTGGATGCCGGTTGGCTGCTCCAGCAGGCGGAAGCCGTTGGCCCACACACCAGCCAATATCTGCAAGCCCTGCTGCACCAACGCGCCTTTCCCGAGCAAGCTTACCGCTCCTGCCTGGGGGTGCTCAGCCTGGCCCGCAAGTATCCTGCTTCCCTGGTCGAAACGGCCTGCCAGCGCCTGTTGGAAGCCCATCTTTTCACCTACAAAGACCTCAAAAACGAATTGGAAGCCGTAGCCCGCCAATCCCCACCCACCACCGCCACACCGCTGCACGAGAACGTCCGCGGCGATACCTATTACCAATAAAGGAGATCCCTCATGAGTGATACCGTTCTGTTTGACAAACTGCTTCGTCTCCGGTTACCTGCGTTTCGGGAAGGACTGCGCGAGCAGCAAGCCAATCCCCACTATGCCGAACTATCCTTTGAAGAACGGCTGGCCCTCCTGGTCGACCAGGAATGCACTCGGCGGCAAGGCAACCGCACCCAGCGCGCCTTGCACACTGCTGCTTTTCCTGCTCCGGCGACCCTGGAAGATCTGGATCTCTCCCCCGAACGCCAACTAGACCGGCGCCAAATCCTGGAACTTGGGCAAGCCACCTGGATTGGCAACCACCTCAATGTTCTTGTGTTGGGACCCACCGGCTCAGGAAAAACTTATCTCGCCTGTGCGTTGGGGACGGCTGCCATTCGCTTGGGCTTTTCTGTCCGCTACTTTCGCACCGCTCGCCTGCTGCATGCCCTGGGCCAGGCTCGCCAGGAGGCCACCTATCCGATCTTCCTCCGCACCCTGGCACGCACCGACCTGCTCATCCTGGATGACTGGATGCGCGATTCCTTCACCCTCCCTAACGCCCAAGACATCCTCGAGGTACTTGATGATCGCTTTGGTCAGTCCTCCACCCTGGTTGTGGCCCAGATGCCAGTGAATGAATGGTTCTCTCAGATCCCCAACCCGACCTTAGCCGATGCCATCCTCGATCGTCTGGTGCACAATGCCTACCGGATCCAACTGGCCGGGGAGTCCCAAAGAAAGCTGCGCTCCCCAATTCGGGCCATGCCGCACACTTAAGAGTACAATTACCTCACCAGCCTGTTCCCCCTCTGAGTGTGCGGCATGCGCCGTTTAAGTGTGCGATTTCACCGAAATTCGCATTGCGAAACGGATCATTGAGGAACTTGGAGATAAATCAGGTCGTCTTGCGTTTTTATTTATCACAGTGGACCCGGAACGGGATACACCCGAAAAATTAAACACCTATGTTCAAAATTTCCATGAAAGCATAATCGGGTTAACCGGCAGCGAGGAAGAGTTGTCCTCAGTTCGCGAGGATTACGGAATCTATGCGGCAAAGGTTCCACTTAAGTCTGGCATAGGGTACACAGTGGATCACACCGCCCGCGTTTACCTGATTGATAATGAAAGACGGTTGCGCCTCACCTATGCTTTTGGAACGCCATACGAAGATATATTACAAGATATAAAACAGATCCTGAAGGAAATCGACGCCGAAAATTAAACAAGGTCGCGCCGTCTATAATTTTAAATCTCCATGTCAATATTTATTTTAAGGCCGCCAACTGGTTTCCTAGAGGTCAAAAAAATTGTTGACCTGGTCCACTCTCAATGGTCGTTGACGTTTGCTTGAATCGTCATGATCCCGGCGTTTTTAAAATTAAAAGTCAAATCAATGGTATCTCCCGGTTCCAAATCTTGCTTTAGCCCGGTCAGGGCAATCGCCAACTCGCCGGGTTTAAAAATCACTTCCTGCTGGGCAGGCACGGGCACAGACTCTATTACCTTCATGGTTATCCGTCCACTCTTATCTTGATCTTGTGAACGAATCTCTATAGACGAAGCAGCATCAGAACTGATGCTCTGAAGTGAATCACTTGTGTCTGTAGCGTTGCTGATGATCAGAAATGCTTCGCTCGTAGAACCGATTTTACCCGGCTTGACCCAGGCATCCATAATCTTAAATTCTCCTGCGCTCGCACATGCGTACAAGGCAAGCATAAGCAAAGTTATCAATAAACCAACTCGGAAGTGTCGCATTTCCATCTCCTGGTACCTTTTTCGCTGATTTGTGCTGTATCGAACATCCGGCGCCTTAGCTCAGGAAATATCATAAGGATACTCGATACAGCACTCATATGCTTCTTCAAAGAGGGATTGTTTTCGTAATAGGCTGCATTGCATAACCTGTTTGGAATATGCATGCGGAAATCCCGCTAATCAGAAGATGCTCGTTCTACTTGGGGATTTCGCCTGCGAGTTCCATGTCAATTACCTGCTTGAATGCCTCAATTGGCTGCGCCCCCACCAATGCTAAGCCGTTTATAAAGAAGGTCGGTGTAGATTGAATACCCAAATTCACCGCATAATCGGAATCCTGTTGAACCACTGCTTTGAACTTGCCCGTATTGATGCAGTTCTCAAATGCAGGCTTATCCAAATTAAGGTCATTTGCGATTTGTAGGTACAACTCTCGCCCCAGTTTATCTTGATTCTCAAAAACTTTGTCATGGTACTCCCAAAACGAATTCTGTTCATTCGCACACATAGAGGCTTCTGCTGCAGGATAAGCCTCAGGATGGATGGAAGTTAATGGCAAGTGTCGAAAAACAAACCGGATTTTCCCCGGATAATCTGCGAGCAATTGCTTATACGTTTCATCGAAGAACCGTTTGCAGTAAGGACACTGAAAATCGCTGAACTCAACGATCACGATAGGCGCATCTTTCGGTCCAATGCTCGGAAAACCTTCCGTTGGGACATCATACCTGGTAACTTGAGGTGCTTGAGTCGCTACGGGGGATTGGGCAACAGGATTCTGTTGAGGCCCCTGAAGTCCCGCCTTATTTTCTGCGGGATCAGGCGAACGCCCCCAAACGACATAGCCGAGTAAGATTCCAACAGCAAAAGCCAGCACCACAAAAACTGCATAAAAATGGGTGCGCTTGAAAGTAATGGTCTCATCTGAAGTGGTTGTTGTTTCCATATTGCATCCTTATTCACATCAAAAAAACAATATCTATGTGTGTATTTGGCGTTTACTAAAGCCAATTATTAATAACCTGGGGCGAACAGCTCCTCATCGAAGTGGAGATGTCAGGCAGTTTGATTCAAGGATGTATCAATGGGGGGACGTAACAATTGCGAAGCCCTAGAAATCTGCACGAAGGGAGCAGAAGATGCTATTACCATTGACGGACGTGCCGGCATGACCTGATAGGTAGTCTCAGGAAATACACTCGTGCAATGCAAACAAGTGTCGGGCTGCATCCCATAATTCAGAACAGAACACCCCTCGCTACAACAACATATTAGGGCTTTTCTCATGGCACAATCCAGATCCATAACGGATGTAAACGTTAGGGCAACAGCGAACATTAAAAAAATCAGGCTCTGGCCCATCCATGCCAATCTGCTCTTATGGCCGTATGTACATATTACCTTTCCGAGGTCTCTCATCATTTGAGTGTTTCCCGATAATGCTGATCAGCTTCTTTTTCATGAAGCGCATGTCCGCTCAAATAACCAATGTACGCAGGAACAAGAGGGAAGACACACGGGCTTAGAAACGATATGATCCCTGCCAAAAATGCTAGAAGCAAGTCAGGTTGCGCACTCATCCCTGGTCGAATATCTAAGAAAAGGCCTTTTTGTTGTGCCCATATAGCCAGGTAAAACATACGGTTGGTAATGAGCAATACTCCTATAATGACTATGGTTATTCCACTGATAATTTGGATTTTTCGAATGTGAAGACGAAATTTTTGGACCACTCGTCGGGTTTGCTCCATAAGAATTCCCAATATCAAAAACGGAACGCCAAGTCCCAAGGCATAACCACTTGCCAGAAACATAGCTTGTGAACTGGTTTCCTGGCTGACCCCAAGCGTAAGGATTGCACCTAGAGTCGTACCAATACAAGGCGTCCAGCCCGCAGCAAAGAAAACTCCCATCGTAAAAGATGCCATCCAACCTGGCTGTGCCTTTTTTGCCCATCGGGGACGGGTGTCATAATTTAGAAATGGGATGTTCACGATCCCAATCGTCGTTAACCCCAAGATGACTACAAAAACGCCCCCAACTCGCCCAATTACATCTTTGAATTGTCCAAAAATCTGCCCCAAAAATGTTGCTGCCCCACCCCAGCCGATAACAAAAACCAGGGAGAATCCGAGGACAAATAGTAAAGCGTGAAAAAATACCTGCAATCGCTTAAGCATGTCAACCGGAGGTTGCATAAAAATAATCTCCTACTATTCTGATTTTCGACCTACCAATAGAACTATGGAACAGCCTTATAAAAGACCAATGTGTCTCGGTGCCGGAAATTCTTCGCCGCCAAATGTGACTAATGCTGCCAATCCGCTCTACTGAATGCTGATACATCTTATGAGTTGGACAAGCGGCTATGTGCACCCAACTCTGTTTTCTCGCGCAACAACACTGCCAGGCAAACGATCACCACCAATTCTGCAATTTTGGAAGTCAGGTCTAATGCACCAATTTCTTCAACCATTCCCGCCTCTGGGCCAAGGGGAATGCCAAGTGTGCGCGTGACGATCCAAAGGGCAATAATCGCCGCATTGCCAAGGATACCTGCCCATAACACTTCGCGCCGAACCGGGCGGGTAGCGGCGAGGATGTGCGACAACAGCAATTGACAGACGGTTGCAACTAGAAAGAACCCGCCATAGCCGACCCAAGCTTCGAAGTGTTCAGACATGAAGTAGGCGTGGATAATCCCTGCCACAGCCGAAAACCCGGCGGCGGAATACCGCCAGTAGCTTTGTACAGATGGAAGGACAAATTGTGTTTTCATGGTTATCTCCAATTCTGAATGTTTCAGGAATTACAATTTAAGGCTTTCTGAACTCCAGGCAATACATCCAACCTTTCCAGACTTCATAGATGCGCCTTTCCAGCATCTCCGCCGGTACCAGGTCTACCGGCGCAGTGACAACCTCGCGCCTGTCCTTAAATGACCCCTTGAATCCAGGCAGGAAGCGCTCGTAACCACGCGCGCCCTTTTCGGTTTCGTCTGCGATCAGGATGCGCGTCCCTGGTTTGGCGACCCGTATCATCTCTTCGATGGCGGCCCTTTTGTCGTCGAAGAAATTGATGCCCCCGATGTGAAAGACACTGTGAAAGGCTTCACCCTGGAATGGCAACTGCTCGCCGTTGCCCAGGAACAAATCCACATCCCACCCCTTGCGTTGCGTGTACGCCTGGCAGCGCCGAATTTGACCGGGGGAAATATCCAGCCCATAGACCTCGCCCACATCGGCGCGGTGGATAAGATAGGGCAGGTTTACACCCGGGCCAATGGACACTTCCAGGACCCGCCCGCCTTGCGGGTCAAGCCGGTCGAGGATTTCTCGACGAGCCTGGTCCTCGTTCATACCTAGAAAAGCCAGGGCCGCCCTGGAGAACGGCGCATAGACCCATGAAAACCAGTTGTACAGGCGGGTGAAGCGGCCGTTCGAGCCGGTCAGCGCTTCGGGCGTGATGAAATGGGGGATGCCCCGTACGATTGGGTAGGATCTGGAGCAGCGGGTACAGCAAAGCGCGCCGCTTTCCAGGTCACCAGTGCCTGAGGATTCGAGCCGCCCGTGACATACCGGGCAGGCCAGGAGATCAAGGATAGCACGTTGCATGTGAGTCTCTTATTTCAATCAACCTGCTGTTTTATCGTTGAGGTTTCCAGAAAACCATCCAGAACCCCGTTGAATTCTTCTGGGTGTGTAAAGCCGGACAGATGCCCGCCGCTGGGAAATGAATACACCTGCGCACCTGGGTAACTGGCTATAAGCGCTTCCCGCTCCGTTGACTTGAAGCCGCGGTCATCCTCCGCTAAAATAAGCAAGATCTGCCCAGGCCGCTCAACTGGCTGGTATATACGGTATTCGTCTGGATGGTCAAAAAAATCGAGCAAGAGCTTCATCTGCCCCATCAGGGTTTCATTGGTATGCAGCCGGGTAAAGAGTTCTTCCACATAGGCCTGGTAAAAAGCTCGGGTGGCTTCATCTGCTGACGCCAAAAGCGTACCAAACCTGCGCCGGTAATAGCCCTTCAGCCAGGCAGCCGGAAGTTTGAAAAAGAACTTGGCCGCTCTCAGCGAGGAGGCGTTATATAGCCCAAAACCATCCAACACCAGCTTATTCACGCGCTCTGGGTACGCGCGGACAAAAGCGTGCGCAATCCCAGCGCCCAGCGAATGTCCAAAGATGTTCGTCCGCTTGATCTTTTCTCTGTCGAGAATGGCTGCCAACCCATCCACCACCCGGCGCACTTTTCCAACCGGCGGATACGAAGGCGAAAACACCCGAAAGCGCTTCTCCAGACGTAGAATGTTTTGGAAAGATGTCTCTCCAACAGAAAGGCCGCCGCCCAGGAGCAACATGGCTTGAGAACCTTCACCGCTGACAATATATTCCCACGAAACGCCATCGGCATGGAGCGTCTGGTAAGGGTGTGTCGCACGAAAGGTTTGCAGCCGTTCGCGCTGTTCAACTGGAACATCTTTATATAATAGATCAAAGCTTACTGCTTTCATTTGCCAATCCTTTCTAAGAATGAAAGGGCCAGTTGGTTGAAACTTTCAGGCTGTTCTTCGTGCGGGAGATGACCGCAGTTGGAAAGTATTTCAACCTCTGCCTGGGGCAGCTGCCGGTGAAACACTTCCGCCATTGTCGCCGGATGCCAGGCATCCTCCTGGCCCCAGATAATCAGCGCCGGGCTGTGAATATCTTTAAGATGTTGTTCGACAAACGTGGGATCCGAGTTGCGCTCGGTGCGCAGGTTGGTCGTCCAACTGCCAGGTCGGAGGAGCGGTCGCAGGTAGGCCTCAACGATTTCCGCGGTTACTTTCTGCGGATCGGCAAAAGCTTCGACTAGATTTTTGCGGATCAAGGGCGGGTTTAAAAACAGCCGCGCTGCTTCACCTACCAGTGGTAGGCGAACCAGGTTCCAAAGCCCTGGTAACGAATGATGCACGCCGCAAGTGGATGACAGGATCAACGCGCCGGTGCGTTCCGGATGGCGGATAGCAAAATCCAGAACAGGGAGACCGCCGGCAGAACTAGCCACAAAAACTACCTGCTGGGCATGCAAGCCATCCAGCACCCGGCTAATCAAGCGTGAATTCCCCGCCACAGAATAATCGTGATGGCTGGGCGCTGCCGAGTAACCGTTGCCAGGAAGGTCAATCGCCACCACCTGGTATCCTGCCTCAGCAAAGGGCTTGACCTGATAGCGCCAGGTAAAGGCCCAGGACTGGCTGCCATGCACACAGAAAACGAGGGTGCCTTTTCCCTCCGAAACGAAATGGATTGAAATACCTTCCACTTCAAGGGTATGACAGGATCCCAGGTTGGGGTGGGAATTTTGGCAGGGAGCAGTGTGCATGGCAGTATCACAATACCTTTGGAAATAAACAACCCGTTTTCTGCGCATACTGCCGGTATTCCATTGAAAACCGGTCTGCTAAGAATTTTTCCTCGAGGCGCAATCGGTATAGAAGCCCCGGAAGAAGCAAAAGCAAGACAGAGGTTACTCCGACCACGCTGGAATAACCGATTGCAATACCAAGCGTCATCAACAAGTAGCCACTGTAAGCCGGATGTCGCACATAGTGGTAAGGTCCTGTTTTCACCAGGATATGATTGACTTTAATCTGAACATGACCGGAATACTGGTCACGCGCGACTCGACGAGCCCAAATGAACAGCCCCAACCCCAGGCCAAACAGCAGGAGCCCCAAACCTTCGAGGGCAACCCCGTGGGGGACCGAAACCGGCAGATAGGAGAATTCGAGCGGTGAGCCAAAGAACACGAGCAGGAAACCAGGTAGAATCAGCCAGAAAGAAAAGTCTCCCTTTTCTTCTTGAGAAACCTCTCCACTGCCCGACAGCCAATAGGGTTGCTTCGTGCGCGCATAGTAGAGGATTGGCCCAACCAAAAATGCGATCCCGGTAACGAACAGGATCCACCCGGTGCGATTGTTCGCCAATGTTGCAACGCCTAGGCAGGCTAATACCAACGACAGAAAAGGTACAGCGATTGCCAGGAAGAGCACCATGCTTCTACTCATGGAATCTTCACTTTGTGGTAGTTACCGGTTTTATCATGAGTATCAAACGGTACTGCCCATACAGCACAGAAGGGATATCAACCGGTACCAGGGCATCCGGTATGTTCTGGATCATTTCGCGAAACCGGCGGTTGGGATCCGTGCCAATTTGGCGAATCAGCCAGCCCGCAAAGCGCCGAAAGCCCGAAAGCCGACTTCCTTCTGGCAAAAACTTATCGAAGATTGCTATACGCCCTCCCGGTTTTAAAACGCGCCAGGCCTCCTGCATCGCGATTGGGCCATCCGGGACCACGGATAGGATGAGATTGAGCAGCAACGCATCGAAACAGCCATCCGGCAGCGCCAGCACCTGACCATCCATCAC
>Ga0116191_1003385_pt1 | contig 11644 bp, 5 predicted proteins | sample AD_UKC111_MetaG_FD_89897 | JGI IMG/M metagenome (GOLD analysis project Ga0116191, IMG submission 89897) | Active sludge microbial communities of municipal wastewater-treating anaerobic digesters from Hong Kong - AD_UKC111_MetaG | ecosystem: Engineered > Bioreactor > Anaerobic > Digestate | place...
CTAAAAGCTTGTAAGTCGAATATCGAACAGAAGGAGCGTAAGATGATTCGTAAAGCTTTCGACATTGCGTTGGAGGCTCATAGCGATATGCGTCGTAAGTCGGGCGAACCTTATATTTACCATCCTATTGCCGTAGCTCAAATTGTGGCAGAGGAAATTGGTTTGGGTGCCTTGGCCATCGTTTGTGCTTTGTTGCACGATGTGGTGGAGGATACCCATTATACACTCGAAGATCTTGAGCGTCTTTTTAATAAAAAAGTGGCGGGGATTGTCGACGGATTAACGAAAATTTCTGGCGTTTTCGATCATAAAAGTTCTTTGCAAGCAGAGAATTTCCGTAAGATGTTGCTTACGCTGAGCGATGATGTTAGAGTAATTCTCATCAAAATCGCCGATCGCTTGCATAATATGCGAACACTCGGTTCGATGTCGCGCGATAAACAGTTGAAGATCGCTTCTGAAACGGCTTACCTCTATGCTCCGCTCGCTCATCGCCTCGGATTATATGCTATCAAAACCGAACTCGATGATCTCTCTCTGAAATATACCGAGCCCGAGGTTTATAAAACGATTGCGTTGAAGCTTCAACAAAGTCGCCGCGATCGCGAAAAATTTATTCAAGAGTTTACTAAACCTATCAGCGATGAATTGGTGAAAGAAGGCTTTACGTACGATATAAAAGGTCGCCCGAAATCGATCAATAGTATCTGGACAAAAATGAAAAAACAAGGCGTCACTTTTGAAGAAGTGTACGACTTATTTGCTATTCGTATTATCATCGATTGTCCTTTTGAAACGGAGAAAGCTGATTGCTGGAAAGTGTATTCAATCGTTACTGATCACTTCACTCCGAATCCCGATCGCTTGCGCGACTGGATCAGCACGCCAAAGGCGAATGGTTACGAGTCGTTGCATACTACCGTGATGAGTAAAGAAGGGAAGTGGGTAGAAGTGCAGATTCGTACGAAAAGAATGAATGAAATCGCGGAGAAAGGTTACGCAGCACATTGGAAATATAAAGAGTCGAATACAGAGGGTGCTCTCGATGAATGGATCAGTAAGATTCGAGAGATGTTAGATAATCCCGATTCGAATGCCCTCGACTTTATCGACGACTTCAAGTTGAACTTATTCTCTGATGAGATATTTGTTTTTACTCCTACAGGTGATATTAAAACATTGCCGGTAGGCTCTACTGCTCTCGACTTCGCATTTGAAATTCATACCGATATCGGATCGCGATGCATAGGTGCAAAAATCAATCATAAGCTAGTTCCCATTTCGCATAAATTAAATTCGGGTGATCAAGTAGAAATTCTGACCGCTTCTAAACAACATCCTAAAGATGATTGGTTGGGAATGGTGGTCACTGCTAAAGCGAAATCGAAAATTAAAACATCCCTCAAAGAGGAAAAGCGTAAGCTTGCTGATGAGGGAAAAGAAATTTTCGAGAAACGATTGAAGTCGCTGAAAGCCGATAAAAATAATTTCAGCGTCAACGAATTGTTGATATTTTATAAAGTACCAAGCTTAGTCGATTTCTATTACCGCATTGCTATTGAAGCGATCGATTTACGCAATCTGCGCGACTTCTTCGAACAGAAAGAACAAGGTAAGTTGAAACTTCCTGCGAAAACCGATCAACAAACCTTCGAAGAGATGGTGAAGTCGATTCGCGGGAAAAGTGATATGTTGGTTGTGGGAGAAGGAATCGATAAAATTGATTATAAACTCTCTCCTTGCTGTAATCCGATTCCTGGTGATGACGTCTTCGGATTTATCACCATAAACGACGGGATTAAAATCCATCGAACCAATTGCCCGAATGCCATTCAGTTAATGTCGAATTATGCCTACCGTATTGTAAAGGCGCGTTGGTTCGGACAACAGCAAATTGCGTTCTTAGTAGGAATTAAAATGACGGGCCTCGACGAAGTTGGGGTTGTAAATAACATTACCAAAGTAATTTCGAGTGAGTTAAAAGTAAATATCCGATCTTTAAACATTGAAAGTAACGACGGGATCTTTGAAGGGACAATTATGTTGTTCGTACACGATACCGAGCACTTGAAAATACTGATGAAGAAACTCGAGAAATTACAAGGTATATTGTCAGTAACACGTATTGATTCAAACACATGAGCAAACAGATAATTAACAGGCAACCCGAAGATATTAAAGAGAAGGTGCAGCAAATTTTCGCTGATTATCTGGAACAACACGGATTGCGTAAAACTCCGGAGCGCTTTGCTATTTTGCGTGAAATATATTCGATTGATGAGCATTTCGATGTGGAATTGCTGTTTATTCACTTGAAAAACAAGAAGTACCACGTTAGCAGAGCTACCATCTATAATACCATCGAACACCTCATTTCTTGTAACCTGATTACTAAACATCAGTTCGGGAAGAACATGGCTCAGTTCGAAAAATCATTTTCTTATAAACAACACGATCATCTCATCTGTCAAGATTGCGATAAGGTAATGGAGTTCTGTGATCCTCGTATTCAGCAGATTCAGTCGATGATGGGCGAAATTTTGGGCTTTCAGGTGACTCACCATAGCCTCAATCTTTACGGTAAATGCAATAACTTATTAACCAATGGCACTTGTGTGAATCTCAAAAAGAAAAAACAGGTAACTTTGGCCAAGTCTCAAGAATAAAACATGGAGTTCAACTATAAAATAAAAGAGAAAGATAAGTATGCGCTAATAACATTAAGCGGAAATCTTATCGAGAAAAATCAGGCCAATGACCTGATGGAAGAAATTAATAATATGGCCGATAAAGAAGCCACTAATTTCGTGATTGAACTTTCTGATTTTAAATACATGAACAGTACAGGATTAAATGTATTGCTTGGTATTTTATCGAAAGCAAGAAAATCGGGTGGCGAAGCAATTATTTGCGCTGTTCCCGAAAAAATTAAATCACTATTGGTGATTACTAAATTGGTGAACGTATTTTCTGTTGTTGATACAGAAGAGCATGCCGTTCAAGCTTTAAATAATTAATGAATTGTCCGGTGAATACATCGCCGGCGAATAATTGACTTAAATGAAAGTAGATGTTTTGTTAGGCCTTCAGTGGGGCGACGAAGGAAAAGGTAAGGTAGTAGATGTACTTACGCCTCGCTATGATGTAATTGCCAGATTTCAAGGTGGACCAAATGCCGGTCATACACTCGAGTTCGAAGGCACTAAACATGTTTTGCATACTATTCCATCAGGAATTTTCCACACAGGGAAAGTGAATGTAATAGGGAATGGTGTTGTAATTGATCCCGTAGTTTTTAAAAAGGAAATCGATGCCTTGAAAGCGCGTGGAGTTGATGTATCAAAAAATCTATTTATCTCTCGTAAGGCACATCTAATTTTACCTACGCACCGATTAATTGATGCTGCCTCTGAAGCTGCAAAAGGGAAAGAGAAAATCGGTTCTACGTTGAAAGGTATTGGTCCTGCGTACATGGATAAAACTGGTCGCAACGGATTACGTATTGGTGATATCGAACATGCTGACTTTTTATCGAATTATAATAAGTTAGTTCAGAAACATAAAGATTTATTAGGTCAATATAAGTTCGAGTATAACTTGGCTGAAATGGAGCCAGCTTTCTTCGAAGGTGTTGAGTTGATAAAGCAATTACCGCTAATCGATAGCGAATATGAAATGAATCGTTTCATCAAAGAAAATAAAAGTATCCTTGCAGAAGGGGCTCAAGGTTCTTTGTTGGATGTTGATTTTGGTTCTTATCCTTTTGTAACTTCTTCGCATACTATTACCGCTGGCACTTGTATCGGATTAGGAATAGCGCCTACCAATATTGGTGAAGTGTACGGTATCTTTAAAGCATATTGTACGCGTGTTGGAAGTGGTCCTTTTCCAACTGAACTAAACGACGAAACAGGCGAATTACTTCGTAAAAAAGGAAATGAATTCGGTGCTACTACAGGGCGTCCTCGTCGCTGTGGATGGCTCGATATTCCTGCACTTAAATATGCTATCATGCTCAACGGAGTAACGCAGTTGATCATGATGAAATCAGATGTTTTAAGCGGATTCGATAAGTTGAAAGTTTGTACGAAGTATAAGTACCGCGGACAATTAATCGATCACGTTCCTTATGATGTAGTGAATGAACCTATCGAACCTGTTTACGAAGAGCTCGATGGTTGGAATGAAGCACTCGATCATGTTACTGACATCGATGAGTTGCCACAAGCATTACATAATTACATTGCATATATCGAAAAAGCAACAGGCTTGCCAATTACAATTGTTTCTGTTGGACCAGATCGTAAGCAAACAATGTTACGCGATGTAATGGTGAAATAATGCCATTATTTATTTTGCCGGAATGATTAAGAATAGAATTTTAAATCCCAATATAGGAAGTTCGTTTGATTTTGTCAGACGAACTTTTCTGTTATTGATAATATTCTTATTGGTTTTAAATTGCGTGGAGGTGCAAGCCCAGGTGCAAGAAAAAAAAGCACGACAAATTGAAATCGTTCAAGCAGGATCGCTCGAAGGAGTGAAACAAAATGATATTGAAGTCCGACGATTAATTGGCAATGTAATCTTCAAGCAAGGCGATACGTATATGTATTGCGATAGTGCGCTTTTTTATGAAGCAAGTAATAGCATTGATGCTTATGGAACTATTCGCATCGAAGGACCCAAAGCTAAGCTCTATGGCGATGTATTGCATTATGAAGGTAATGAAGAGAAAGCAGTAATCACGGGAAAGGAAGTGCGAATGACCGATGGTAAAATGCAATTAATCACCACCGCATTGAATTATGATTTAGCTAATGATATTGGTGAATACAATACAGGAGGAAAGGTGCTCGATCATGAGAATGTGTTAACAAGTACCAGAGGGTTTTACTATGCAAACGATCGCATGGTATTCTTTAAAGACAATGTATTGTTGAATAATCCGAAGTACATCATGCATTCCGATACATTGAAGTATCATACACCCACTGAAATTGCGTATTTCTTCGGACCATCAACCATTAACTCATTGGGGAAAGACTCAGGATTGATTTATTGCGAGAACGGATGGTATAATACGAAAACTGAAAAATCTTATTTCGGAAAGAATGCCTATATCAATTCAAAGTCAAATCGATTGTCGGGCGATTCGCTATTGTATGATCGTGCAGCAGGAATAGGTAGAGCATGGAATAACGTTCAACTTACAGATACAGTCCAGAAAATGATTGTAGGTGGCGATTATGCTTTTATGAACGAAAAGCAAGGGAAATCATTTGTAACGGGAAAGAGTACATTGACAAAAATATTCTCGACAGATAGTTTGTTTATTCATGCCGATACACTTTATGCTATTCAAGATACAGCGAAAAAAACGAAAAGCTATTTTGCTTATCACCATGTAAGAATATTTAAAACAGATTTACAGGGCCAGTGTGATTCATTGGTATATTCTACTTCTGATTCGACGATTCATTTTTTCAAAGATCCTATTCTGTGGAATGAAAAGAATCAACTAACGGCAGAGCATATCCGATTGCAACTCGACGACAATAAGCTGAAGTTTTTATTTCTAACTAGCAATTCATTTATTGCGGGACTAGAAGATTCTATTCGATTTGATCAGATTAAGGGACGCGATATGGTAGGTTTTTTTAGCGACAATAAACTGTATAAAATAAATGTTACGGGCAACGGACAATCGGTTTATTATGTGCGCAATAAAAAGCAACAACTAACAGGAGTTAACAAAGCCGATTGCAGCGATATGGTTATCTACATGAACGATAGTAAAGTTCAAAAGATCTCGCTTTTAAATCAGCCTGACGCCACCATGTATCCTATCCAAGAACTTCCACCCTCTGAATTTAAACTAAGAGATTTTGTATGGTACGGCGATAAACGCCCCGTATCGAAGGAAGAGATTTATATTTGGAAATAATTTACCTCAATAAATTAATTATCCCTGTATAATTGTATCGCTTGTTGTCGAATGCTGTGCTATTGATAATGTAGCTATACACTCCTTCTGAACAATATCCATCTGCATACGACGAGTTTCCATCCCATGCTTCATCTAGAGATGATGAGCTGTAAATTTTCTTGCCCCATCTGTCAAATATTTCGATGTAAATTTCGGTAACGCCTATTCCTTTGGGTTGCCAAACTTCATTTTTAAAGTCTCCATTTGGACTAAATGAATTAGGTATATAAAGCGTATAATAGGGGGTGATATAAATAGTGTCTTCTAAGGTGTCTTTACAGCCGAAGCTTGTTACTGCAACCAGTTGTACTTGATAATGTCCGGTATCGGTATAAAAATAATAAGGCGACATTTCGATTGAAGTCCCTAAATGGTCGCCAAAATTCCATTCAAAATTTAGTGCACCTTGGCTTAAATTGGTGAAGGTTATTTTCGGATCTAAAATGGAAGTTGTTGTTGGAGTGGCCGAAAATAATGAAACAGGATTAGGGTGAATTTTTGTTGCGTCGGGTATTGTAATTTGATCAACGCATCCACTGTCTGAAATAATTTCTAATGTAACATCGTACGATTTCGCTGCATTGAACACATGAGTAGGTGACCTTAAATTTGAATAAGTCAAATCTCCGAAATCCCATTTCCAATTGTCTATTGTACCGGATGCGATCGAACAAAGTTCAGTGAATGGAATTTCACTGTAAATACAGCCGTTTTCTGTTAAGAAATTGGCAACAGGCTTTGGATTTACATTAAGTGTTTTTGTGATTTTGTCAATACATCCATTAGCATCGGTGATTTCTAATGTTACTTCGAAATCGCCTGCTATGTTATAATACATTGTTCCGTCGAACGAACTTTGTATTTGTCCATTGCCAAAATTCCAAAGCGTATTATTTATACTTGCATTTGTAGCAGTTGATAAATTCTCGAATTCAATTAATTCCCCTGCACATCTATTCTCGGATGTTTCAAATTCAGCGGATGGTTTTACATAAAGACTAACATCTATTGTGTCGCTGTTAACGCATCCAATGCTGTCGGTGCCAATTACTATATAAGAGGTGGTGACATTTGGTGCAACTAAAATTGTTGCAGCTGTATCATTTGTATTTACCCATAAGTAATTTGAAGCACCTGTGGCAGTTAGTGTTGTTGTTGTATTCTCACAAATAATTTTGTCAATGCCGGCTGCTACTTCGGGTAAGCTGTTAACAGTTATGTAAATACTGTCTTTTGCTTTGCATCCGTTGATATCGGTTCCAGTTACAAACACGTTTGTATTGACAATAGGTGTTATTGAAATTTGATTTGATGTGTTCGCTGAATTACTCCATTGATATTGGATCGCTCCTGATGCCGTTAGGATGATGGTATCTCCAAGGCAAATTGATTGATTGTCGCTCAATTCAACAAGCGGAAGCATATTGACTTGTATATTGGTTGTGTCGATTATTTGACAGCCAATTGATGTAGTTATGAAAACAATATACTGCGTGTTTGTAGTAGGAGAAACTTGTATTGAATTTGTGTTGCTCCCTCCTGGTTGCCATTGATAATTTACTCCGCCACTATCAGTTAGTATAGTTTGGTCGCCTAAACAAATTTGTCTAGAGAAACTTTGTCCCGAAATTGCTGGGTTTACATAAACAGTTACCGAATCATTTGATCGGCAATTGTTGGTATCGGTGACTTCTACAATGTAGGTAGTACTAGAATTTGGTGTGACACTGATAGCTGCATTACTGTTAAGAGTGCCAACCCAATTATAGTTTATGCCACCGGAAGCATTTAATTCTGCTGTTTGTCCGGAGCATATAATTGTATCGTTACCCGCATTGGCTATAGGTAAGGAGTTAATATGTATTTGAATTGAGTCTTTGTTTTTGCATCCAACTGAATCGATTATTTCTAGAGAGCAAGTGAAATCATTATTCGCAATAAACGAATAAGTGGATGAGTTGATATTTCCCGGAGTCCACAAGTAATTTGCTGCTGCATTTGGTATCATCAACGTTACGCTATCGTTCATGCAATATTCCGCATTGCTTCCTAATGAAATTTGAGGTAGCTGATTGACGGTGATAAATACTGAATCAGTATTGGCACAACCATTTACATCGTAAACGATAATATTATATTGACAAGATGAATCAGGAATAATTTTTAAAGTGTCATTTTTGATGTTTATAGGCATCCAGAGATAATCAGATGCACCTGAGGCAATAATATTTGTTGTATCACCTTTGCATAATACTCTGTTTCCTGTAATTGTAAATTGAGGAAGTTGTAGCACATTTATGTTTACTGTATCACGATTTTTACATCCGTTAGTGTCGGTGGCGAGAACAATATAGCTAGTGGATGAAGGTGGACTAACTGTAATTTGATTTCCGGAGGATTGAGACGGGGTCCATATGTAACTAATTCCTCCTGTTGCTGATAGAGTTGTAGTACTGTTTTTGCAAATTGCCTGATCTGGTCCCGCTGAAACTAGAGGTAAGTCATGTACAGTAACTAAAACAGTATCTCTCGCAATGCACCCATTTGTACCAGTTACTTGGTAAATATAATTAGTTGACGTAGATGGAGAAACAGTGATTGTATTAGTTGTTAATCCTCCAGGCATCCATATCGATGTTCCGGCGCCAATGCCAGTAAGTATGCAATTGGCTCCTTTGCATATTGATGTATTATTGGAGATAGTTATCTGAGGTTTCGGTTTGACATTTATATTAAATGTATCAATAACAGTGCAATTAAAGCTATCTGTTTTTATCAGATAATAAATAGCACTTATGTTAGGTGATATAGTAAGTGAATCGCTCGTATAATTTCCTTGCGTCCATAGATATGAAACTGCTCCAGTACTGCCAATTGTAATTGAATCTCCTGCACATAGTACTTGTGTTGTATTGCTCCCAGTTAATAATGCTGGATAAATATCAATATAAACGCTGTCGTATACAGTTGGTGTACATCCTGCAGGTGTGCTTACTGTTAAGTGAATCCATCTGCTGCTATCTGCAATATATTGAGCGTTTTCGATATTAGCATTTACAAAAGCATTGGCCGGCGACCATTTATAGTTGTAGTTACTTGCAACTGGAGATATTGTAGGATGCATAGTAAGCATTTCATTCTTGCATAAAGTATCATTTGTTAATGCAATAGAAAGTTGTGGCGGCGTAGGTACTTCAACATTAAAATAATAAGCTAGCGGACATCCCGAAATTAATGAGGTAGCATGTTGAACATATATGTCGGGTTGAATGGGTGGAGTGAGCACTAATGTTAATCCAATGCCTAATGTGTCAGTTGGTTGTGTTAAATTCGACCACCAACTTCCGAAAATATTATTGGTGGAGCCAATTTCAAATGTATCAATTGAGCAAAAAACTGAGTCGATATGAATAGGAGGGGTTTTACTGAATGAACCAACTGAATAAGCATAACTTTCAGCATTTCCAGTCCCATAAACATAAGCACTAAATCCGCTGTCAGCTTCTAACGTATGACTTCCTTGAGTTATGGCCAATTGAGCATAAGACATGTTATTGCATGATTGGAATGGTTGAAATTTATTTGGAGCAACTAAAATTCCATCAAGTTTTAATTGTGAAATATAATTACTGTTCATTATTACATTTACTACATGCTGGGTAATAATATTTGATGTAACTGTACTGAAAGTTACTTTATCTATTTTTTGATCACTCGAATTTAGGTACATCATTGATGGGTCTCCACCACCAGAACAAGTAATGCCTTGCATATATTGAATTACACTAATTTTATTATTTGATGTAATACATTTGGTTCCAGTTAAATTATTCAATTCTAAAAATTGCCCTGCATTCAAAGTAGATTGAGTAATTCCATTAATACTATAAGTTGTATTGTTTACATCAGCTAAAATTTTTATTGTGTATGAAGTCGATGATAAAAATGGTGTTACATAGTAAGTTTTTCCCCAATTACTTACGGGAAGCGCTTGTTCAAATAAAATATCACAAGCAGCGCATCCTGCAGGAATGTATGCACAAGGTGCTCCTGCAAAAACTGCAAAAGGCCGGCAACTTCCGCTTTGAGGAGTTGCTTTTATTGTTGTTCCAGTGAGTTCGGTGTTTGGTGACGCAGAAAAAACTTGATACGATTCGCCTTTATTTAAATTTATTATGAATGGAACTCCTGCAGGTTTCCCTCCTAATGTTGCGGCAGAAGGAGTAACCTCTATCTGCGTTCCATTTTCAGTAGCAACAATTTGAAAGTCAGAATTTAAATTATTGCCTGCGCTACTCAATCCTTTATATGATGCTATTCTATATTCGGTACCAAGTGATTGTTTGGGATATATTACAGTTGCATCACTCGTGTATTGTTGAAAGGATATAGCAAAGACACTTACCGTATCATTAGCTAATATTTCAATTCCTCTATTTTCAGTTACTTCGTTTAATACTTGCATTACTTGAGATGGAGTAAGTGAAATGGTTGTTGTCTGATTAGCAGTAACAGAAAATGTACTTGTCCATCCGGTTTTCGGAATTGTAATTGTTCCGCTTGTATTTACTTCTGATGTGATAAATAAATCACATCGTTGTGGTCCACTTGCCCCCCAAAATGGAGCGTAAGGGAATCCAACCCAAAAGTCCGTTCCTTTTGTAGGTATTATATTTTGTGCCTGACAAGTATAGCTTGTTAAGTCTAGTAAATTTACAATCGTAATAATTATTATAGCTATGATTTGTTTTTTCGAAAAAATATTTTCGATGCTGATAGTAGGTGATGTTTTCATAAGCCATCTATTTTGTATGTATAACGATTGTTAGGTAATGCGAATGGTGCTTTTACATCATGTATTTTATATGAATAATTAATTATTTGATTAGTTAGTATATTTCATGTTCTTAAAGTTTCATGTTGTTTATATACTAATTCTTGCTAAAAGTATTTTTAGATTTATTTAATAGGTGAATGGCAATCTTTTGTTGCCGAATCATTTTCTTTTATAGGCGAATAGTTATTAACAGGTAAATTATATTTTTTACATCAGGGCAAAAAAAAGCCCCGCAATTGCGAGGCTCCTAGTTCTTGTTTGGATATTATTTACTTCCAAACACTTTCTTCAAAATATCACTTACCCTAGCTGCAGGGTCTTTTCTGATTTTGGTTTCTTCTTGCGCTACTAGTATGAATAGTCCGTCGGTAGCTTTGGTGGTTACGTAGTCGTCGAGATTAGGATTGGCTTTTTTTACAAAGGGAATTTTGTTATAAGCAGTAATTAATGGCTTCCAGTATTTGGTGATCTGTACTTTTTTAAGTGATGCAGATATTACGGGCTTGAATTCGTTGGTGAGTTGTGTGTTGGTGGTCTTGCGTAAATATTGAGTGGCTTCGTCGTCTTTACCACGCAATATCGTGATACCATCATTGATGGTCATTTTAGTCACTGCACTTACAAAAATAGGAGCCGCCTTTTTTGCCGCATCTTCTGCTGCACGGTTTAGCTGCTTCTCAAATTCTTCTACTTGCTTTTTCATCCCGATCTTTAATAGCGTACTGCGCATTTCGGATGCTTCTTTCGGAAAAGGGATTTTAATTAAACTGTTTTTGTAAAATCCGTCGGTTTTTGATGCACTCGCACTGGCTTTGTTA
>Ga0116191_1003386_pt1 | contig 11639 bp, 12 predicted proteins | sample AD_UKC111_MetaG_FD_89897 | JGI IMG/M metagenome (GOLD analysis project Ga0116191, IMG submission 89897) | Active sludge microbial communities of municipal wastewater-treating anaerobic digesters from Hong Kong - AD_UKC111_MetaG | ecosystem: Engineered > Bioreactor > Anaerobic > Digestate...
ATCCGAGCCATCTCATACAGGTCAGGATCCACCTTCTTTTGGGTGATCGCATCGCTCAGAGGAACTGGAACGATCTTATTTCCATGGAGAGCAACCATAACTCCATACTTGCCTTCATGGATCTGCTCGACTGCTTTGACGCCGTACCGTGTTGCAAGGACCCGATCATGGGCTGTCGGAGAGCCGCCCCGCTGTACATGACCCAGAACGGTCACCCTGGTTTCTGCACCGATTCGTTCTTCGATGGCACGCCCAAGGAGATGGCCAATGCCCCCAAGTTGTTCATGGCCAAACTCATCAACCTTTGCAGAAGCCGTGACAAAAGTCTCCATATCTTTTGGTTTCGCCCCCTCAGCAATCACGACTATGGAGAATTTCTTCCCCCGTTCCCATCGTCGCTTCAAACCCTCACAGACCTCGTCGATATCAAAGGGCACTTCTGGAATGAGGATCTGATCTGCACCCCCCGCTATACCAGCGATAGTCGCAATCCATCCAGCATGCCGGCCCATCACCTCGAGAACCATAATTCGGTGGTGGGACTCTGCCGTCGTATGAAGACGATCGATAGCGTCGGTAACTATGGAGACTGCGGTATCAAATCCAAAGGTATAATCCGTCCCCGAGAGATCATTATCGATTGTTTTTGGGATCCCGACCACAGGGATATTCATCTGATGTAAACGCGTGGCAACACTCAACGTATCATCCCCGCCAACGGCAACGATCGCATCAATCCCAAAACGCTTAATGTTCGTAAGCATTTGTTGCGTCTGTTCCTGGCTCTTTAAGGGATTGGTACGTGAAGTCCCCAGAATAGTACCACCTTTTGGCAGAATTCCAGTAACCGAGTACTCAGTCAGGGGCTCTACATCACCTTCAACAATGCCTTTCCATCCATTACGAATCCCAATAACTGAGTAATCATATCGTTGTGCCGTCTTCACGACGGCACGTATGACGGCATTCAAACCAGGACAGTCACCCCCGCCTGTCAGAATCCCGATTGTTTTTATGCGCTGCGTTGTATCATCCATGATAAATCTTAATCGCATCTTGGACACTTGCCCCATCTACGGTTATGGCGTAGATGGCATTACACATCCGAATCGCTTCATCAAGCGGCTTTTGATGGATATTTCTCCCCGTTGCATTGCCACCACATCCGCCGATGTGGATCTGTTCCCACAGTTGGGTCAGGAACGTTTCCGCATCGACGCTTGAACCACCCGCACAGACGACCTTCGTCCTCCCTGCGGCAAGGGTCGCTTCTTTGAGGAGTTCTGCAGACGATGCCCCTTCCTTCTTGGGCGGGTTAACTTTTACAAAGTCAGCACCCAGACACGCCGCAACTCCTGCCGCGCCGGCTATGAGATGGGGATCTTTCTCATTGGCAACTGCTTTTCCACGCGGATAAATCCACAGAACTGTCACAAGCCCGTTCTGGTGCGCCTCAAATATAGCATGTGCTGCCGTGCTCAGCATGGCAGATTCATATTCAGAACCCAGATAAATGGTATATCCAATACCGAGGATGTTGAGTTTGCTACTTTTTCTGAATGCAACTACCTGTTCTACCGTGTTTAAAAGATTTGAAAATGGTTCGTGTTGAGCAGTTGGAACAAGGTGAGTCTTGGAGTTTATTTTAACCAAGTATGGAACTTTGGAATAATCTGCGCCATACTTGGCGATGAGTCCAAGTTGTGTCGCAAAACATCCAATCTTTGCATTGGCAGCAATTTTGAAAAGATGCTCAGGATCATGGTCATCTTGATGAATCCCTTTGCCATAAAAGTCATCATTGAGATGCTCAATCTTCTGGTCCCCAGCAAAAAGCATCAACCGACCAGAATCATGGGTAATCATCTTCATATTACGAAGGTACGTTTCCTGCTCGTTTTTTGGAACGTCCAGAGGGACAGCAAACCCTTTACTCATGTCTTTTTCTCTCACTTTTTGGAGAGATAAACATTCCTTATCGAAGTGAAAGACGTGTCAAAACAAGTGAATGATCGTAATATTATCTAACTTGAATAATCTTCTCTTCGCTGTTCCGAAGCCGCGTTCGAATCCATGTCACAGCATCCAGTTTGTTTTTAAACGCTGCAATGTTGACTTGTTCTCCATCTTTTAACTGTGCACGAAGTATCGCCTTTTCCACTACAACCTGCCCTTTCCTTTCTTTCGTTACTTCGACGACCAAAAATTTCGCAATATAGTCCAAGTTTATCACTTGGGCTCCGATATCAAGCCATTTGGGCATATATGGTTCCGATGGATAAAGAAAGGATATACTATTTCCCTGCGCTCTGCAGCACTTATTTCATAATACGATCGCGGGCTTGGTTTATAAAATCTACACCATCGCGCCGGATATTCTCACAGATAGTGATGAGATCCGCCGTGATCAGATCAAGTTTTCTCCCAAGCTCTGCCCTTCCCTCTTGGGTTCCGATGAGTTCACTTCCTGCAAAAAGAAGTTCGTCAATCCCCCGACCAATCAGACCTATCGCAGAACGCAATCTATCCTCAATATCATGCCCCCCTGTGTGAGATGGTTCAGATACCCCATCCTCTACCCATCTCCCCTTCTCAAAATGTCCCCCTGAAGCTCCCATATTAGTATGTCTCATTAATGAATTTATCAATCCTTGTGTTTTGACTTGCTGCTCCTTGCCGGAATGTACCCTTCGTTCATGTTCAATCAGAGACTGAAGGCCTGACAATAATTCACACCTAGGAAAAGTCAAACAACGTTCGTTGAACTGGATCATGTTCAACCAGCCCAGATAGTCTAATTCCAATAAGCCGAACAGGAGTCATATCCCATATTTCTTTAAAAAGACCGTCTATTGCAGACTCAATAAGCCGAACCTCGCGGGTTGGTTGGAGTAAAGTCACAGATCGTGTTTTGGTGATAAATCCAGTATATCGAATCCTGACTCCGATGGTGCGCGAGTACATGTTCCGCTCGTAAAGTTCATTACAAAGCAAAGAGGCCATCGTATGCATACACCCGATAATCTCTTCAGGCGATGTTGAATCCTTCAAAAACGTGTGTTCACGACTGATAGATTTTTGTTTTCCTACCTGACGCAAACCATCCCTGTCAAGCCCGCATGCTATCGTGTGGAGCCGAATTGCTTGTGAACCAAAGAGATCCTGCAAATACTGTATATCACATTTGGCAATATCACCAATTGTGCATATGCCAGCTTCGGTGAGGGCCTGTGCAGATTTTTTCCCGATTCCTGGGATTGAACTGACAGAGAGGGGGGTTAAAAATGAGAGGAGATTATCGGGATGAATGATCGTCAGGCCATCAGGTTTCTCCTGCTCAGATGCCATTTTCGCATAAATTCGTGAGGGAGCAATACCAATTGAACAGGTTAAGCCCTCCCGTTGACGGATAACTTCCTTTATTTTTAGCGCATGTTCGACCGCCTGATCATACACATGAAGGCTCGACAGATCAAGGTATGCTTCATCAATTGACACTTGTTCAATTGCACCACCCATCCTCCGAAGAATTTGCATAATACTGGATGAAACATGAGCATAGAGGGCCATGTGTGGACGGATGAAGACTGCGTGCGGACAGAGATGGAAGGCCTGTGAGATCGGCATGCCTGAGTGAATACCATATGCTCGCGCCTCATACGAGCAGGTACTGACTACCCCACGACCCTTCCCACCCATGGGATCGGCACCAACCACAACAGATTTTCCAATGAGGGCAGGATTTTCGCGCATCTCAATCGATGCATAAAATGAATCCATATCCACATGGAGAATGATCCTTTCACCGCTCATGTCCAGGTGTCGGTAATAGTATGTGTAGGCATAATGTTTGACTCTTGCATCTGAAGACCTGTCTGCGAAAGTGAAGAAAACATACTCAGAAGAGAAATATCGATTCAATTGCAAAAATATTTGCAAATTACACATTAATTCGATACACCCATTCTGTTGTTTTCACTTTCACCCTGTTTACCTAAACTTCAAATAGCGATACACAGACCTTTGCTTGTGCAGGAAACTGGAGCAGTATCCTAGAATATTCACACCCTAAACCCCCCGTTTGCCAAAAGTACTCACTGACACTCATCTGCTCCAGGAGATCGACTGCACACACACCATATCATCCCCCCACCCTCCCCTCTTTTCTTTTTCCCACATTAACCATAAGCCGAAGACTCATGACACCCTATCACCTATTGTAAAGAACGAAACGATCATTGCATGGCATTAAAGAATAGATTAAGGAGATCAATATGAGTGAATTTACAAGTTCCGGATGCACACCGGATAAATGTAGCAACTGTCCTGGATGTGGAGGGGAAGCAATAGAGAAGATCGCCATCACAATCGAATGGAGACATAAAGGCAAGACTGACGAAGATCCTGAGGAAATTTTACGGATGATTCAAGATCTCGCCGGAGAACTCATTGTTTCCGGTGTTGAACTGACATTCATTAATAATACCTACCAACCAGATATCGAAGAGAATTCTTCAGCATTCTTCATCAATGGACACCCCCTCTCTGATATTGTACCGCTCCCGAAAGGGCCAATACCAAAAGAACTCGTTCGGAAGGGGATTTTTCAGGTTCTTCTCCAAAATCTCTGATGAGAATCCTTATCTTATTCTTATTCTATAATCACCTTCAGGAACAACCATGGAGAGAATACTCCTTCCTGAATTTGATGGCTACCAGATTTTGCAGCAGCATGGAATTCCCCTACCGCCGTATTTCTATGTAAAAACACATGAAGATGCCCTAAAAGCTGCAGAAACATTGGGATATCCTGTTGTTATCAAAATTGTCTCCCCCCAGATTATTCACAAATCCGATGCCGGTGGTGTAGCGCTCAACCTTACCTGCCCAGAGGCACTTGAGTCTGCGCTGGTACATATGGATGATAAAGTAAGACGTACTGTTCCAGATGCAGAAATATCAGGATATCTCGTTGTTCAGGAGGTTCCTGCAGGGACTGAATTTTTAATCGGAGGCAAAATTGATCCCTCGTTTGGAAAGATCATCACCATCGGAATGGGAGGGATCCTCGTAGAACTACTCCATGACTTTTCGATGAGGGTTCTCCCCATAGCCCTCGATCAATACCGTGAAATGATACGTGAAATGAGCGGCTACAAGCTTATTACTGGATTTAGAGGGCGAAAACCACTTGATGAAGATACACTCGTTTCGATCCTGCACAAAGCCGGAACCATGTTCTATAATGATGATCGCATCGTTGAATTTGATATAAATCCAGTTATTCTGTATGAAAATGGTGCATACGCTGTCGATGCACGAATGTACATTCAGACTGAAACAGTCGTACCTGCCCCAATTAGAATAGAACGCCCCCCCATCCCAGACATTCTGCACCCCTCGTCGATTGCTGTTGTTGGTGCATCGCGAACTCCTGGAAAAGTCGGGTATGCAGTCTTTCGAAATCTCTTAAATTTTAAAGGTAAACTGTACCCGGTAAACCCTCAGGCTGATGAGATCCTCGGGATCCCGGTGTATAAGTCCCTGTCAGCGATACCAGACCCAGTTGAGATGGTAGTTGTAGCAATTCCTGCTCCCAAAGTGCCAGAGATAATATATGAAGCTGGATCACGGGGCATAAAGGTTGCAGTCATCCTAACCGCAGGCTTTCGGGAGACGGGGCAAGAAGGGAAAAAGATCGAGGATGAACTCCTCCGCGTGGCGAGAGAGACTGGGATACGAATTGTAGGACCTAACTGCCTTGGAATAATCATTCCTCCCCTTGAACTGAACGCAACATTTGATGTCCAGTCACCCTTATCAGGCCAGATCGGATTTATCTCTCAGAGTGGTGCGATCATCACTACCGTTCTTGATTGGTCCATATCGCGGCGTATTGGCTTTTCTTCAGTCATCAGCGTTGGAAATCAGAGTGATATGGGCTTTATTGAGTACCTGCAGATCCTGGATCAGGATCCAACAACCTATGCAATTATTCTCTATGTGGAGGAGATCCGTGACGGTCAGGACTTTATCAGATATGCTGCTACAATGCGAGGAAGAAAACCGGTCATTGCACTCAAATCAGGATCTTCTGTTCGGGGACGGGAGGCAGCATCATCACATACCGGATCGCTGGCTGGAAGTTATGAGACCTATATCGCCGCATTCAGGCAGGCAGGAGTTATACCCGCTTTCTCCCTCAATGAAGCATTTGATATAGCCAGACTTGTTGTCTCTGAAGGATACCCACGAGGGAAACGAACGATAATATTGACGAATGCAGGAGGGTTTGGGGTTCTTGCATCAGATTATGCAGAAATGCATGGTCTTGATATGATAAATCTACCCGATCCCGTGTACGAAGAACTAAATCGGTTACTCCCAGATCTCTGGTCACATAAAAACCCAGTTGATCTCCTTGGAGACAGCAATGCATCACGGTTTGCCCGGGTCTTTGATATCCTCATTAAGTATCAGAATTTCTGGGACATCGCGTTTATCATAACCGCACCTGTGGCGCTGATGGATCCGAAAAACCTTGCCCATGAGATGATCCGACTCTCGCGATTTACGAGATCCATGGTGGTCGGATGTCTTCTTGGAGGAGATTCGATGAAAGCAGCAATTGATATGCTTGGAGAAGCACATATCCCGAACTACCAGGATCTCCAAGATGCGTTCAGAGCTGTCGGATCCATCATCAAGTCCTGCATCGTAGAAGGATGTAATGACCAGCACACCTAATTAACTCATGGACAGACGCTTAAGGCAACTGAGAGAGAGATTGACCTCTTTTTGTATCTCATCAAATTCCTGCTCAAGGCGGCGCAAAAATCGGGCATATTCTCCAGGCCCATATCTATCACCCTCTCCGCCGGTGTAAGCGCCATATCTCTCCTCAAGAATGATTTGCAATTTTCTGGCAACTTCCATCGTCCGATATAGGCGAGTGAGCCGACGGATCTTTTCCTCCGGGTATCCAGCGCGCACCCCGTCCCGAACAATTTCTTCGAGTGCTTGGACTTTTTCCAGTGCATTTACAATATGATCGATACAGCGCTTCGGCGTGATGGGTTTCATAACATAATCTTCAATAAAATAGGCAAACTGTTCAGCTTCACGATAGGTAAGATTTTTCCCAGTCTGCATAATGACAGGTATGTGCTTGACATCATCGATCATTTTCAGCCTGCTCAATGTTTCCCATCCATCCATCGGTTCCATCATCATATCCAGAAGAATAAGATCAGGACGATACGGCGTCGTAATCAGCAGATCCAAACACTCCTGCCCACTCAGAACTCCTGCCGTTTTAAACCCATATTTACTCAGTCCAATGACAAATAACTCATTTAAGGCGGGTTCATCATCTACGATCAGCACATTTGGAGGCATGAGCGGTACCTATCTTGTGCAATTTGTTTACCATCCACTCCATTAAATAATACCGAATGCTGATCGAGCCTTGCGTACCATATCACCAACTCCTCGTTACAATTGATTCAGCATTGGATATGCGCAGTAATATCGGTTCTGGAGCCAATGCCCAGAATCTGGAATATTTAAGACATCGTTTGTCTTCTCCCATTCATACGAACCGCAACACCACTGATGCAGACCATGAAAAAAAGACCGTACACAATCACAGATACAAGAGGGTGTTTGAGTGTCTGACCAATGAGCGTTGCATGTACTGTGGCAAGAAGCAATCCAGGATATGCCAGGGCATGGATATATCGCCACTGCTTTCTGATCATCATCCGCACAAGCCCTGCAAAAAAGGCCAGATATATCAAGAGGAGTGCACTACGCCCACCTGTTGCGAAAAAAGTATACAGTGATGTGATATCTGGAATAAATACACCAAGATATCCTGTCAGATATGCATAGAGAAGGGGATGAAGCGAGATGAGGAACAACCCGATGATAACGAACGTATGATGAACTCTTAAAAAAGGTCTTTTAAAAACAGATTTGACCGCACGCTTGTTCAGATTAAGGAGAACACCAAGGGAGAGCGAAATAAGTCCGCATATTCCAGCACCCCTCATCATCGAGTACAGGGACCATGGTTCCTGTCCAATAATAAAAACGGGAACAGCATACAGCATCACGATTCCTGTTACAAGAACTATGGAGTACCTCTGCATGTACACTCTCTCGTCCTTGAATCGTATGATATCAGCTGTGCCATCCATTGTTGATATATCAAACGAAATACTATCTTTTATAGAACATGTACCATGAGTGATTGGACGGGGAAAGATCTTCTCACCTTTTATACAGCGCTTCATCAGGCATTTGGCCCGAGGAACTGGTGGCCTTCAGATTCTGCATTTGAAACGATTATTGGTGCAATTTTGGCCCAGAATGTATCCTGGAATGGAGCAGCACAGGCAGTTTGTGCACTCAAGGAGAGGGGACTTTTGGATGCAGATGCATTGTACAAAGCAGGCCCTCAAACCATTGCTCCGCTGATCAGATCCTCACGATATTATAATCAGAAAGCACAGAGAATTATCACTTTTGTTACCTGGTTTCTCAATGCCTGCACGGGAGATATTGAGCAAATGAAATCACTCCCATGTAGGGATCTCAGGAAGGAACTGCTGAACCTTTCAGGGTTTGGACCTGAGACCGTAGATTCAATCTTGTTATACGCACTTGAAAAACCCATATTTGTGGTTGATGCATATACACGACGAATTGGCATGCGCCAAGGATGGTTTTCAGAGGATGTATCCTATTCAGAAATGCAAACGTTCTTCATGAAGCGATTGAAAAAAGACACCCCTCTCTATAACGATTTTCATGCGCAGATCGTGCACCTTGGAAATAAAATCTGTAAAAAAATACCCCACTGCAGTTCCTGCCCGGTTCAGAACACTCCCTGTATGAACCAATGCCAGTATGCACAAAACCCCAAAAACCCCCGCAATGCAAGTGCTTTGAATGAGTGAATCAATTGCTATTCGTGCCATTTCTCAAGCGATGCACTATACGATCACAAAGTTATGGCCGCTGAAGATCAGTTCGCTCTTTCGCCTCCTGATCATATCCTTTTTTATTGGAGCCTGGGTTTCAGCACCACTCCCCCAACAGGTCACCATCGATGATCTCCTTGACGTCACCTCATGTGCTTCAAGCCCGATGGTAATGACTGAAACATCTGTCGTCACTGCGGTGATATCCGGATTTCTCCTCATTTTATTGATTTACGCATTTTTTAGCTCAATTTTCCAATTCATATTTGTAGACTATCTCTCATCTCACACCGACCACATACTTCCCTCTTTTCGGGCACGGGCAGGCATGGGTATCAGACTCCTGTGCTTTTATCTTGTAACCATAGGCCTTATTGCAATCGGTGCAATAATTGTGCTCATCACTATTGCAATCCCCATCCTCTCCTCTGATCCATCTAATCCGTTGAAACTAGGTATCGCCTTATTATACACACTCGCCGGATTGTTCATCCTCATCATTCCCATATGGATCCTCACTATCATCACGACTGATTTTATCGTTCCGATCATGATTGTTCATGCCAGCGGGATCATCCAAGGATGGAGAATCTTCCTTCAGGAGAGCACTGGTAAGTGGGATGAAATCGGGATATATTTGCTGGTAAAAATAGGGATCAATATCCTCACCGGCATCGTACTTGGAATAGTCATGGTCGGGTTGATGGAGTGGCTTGGATGGTCATCCTCAATGCTCATTCCAGGCCTGTCATCCACCGAAGATCTCTTCAATTCAGATTTTATACTTCCATGTCTCCTTATTGCGTTCATAACCCTCGTGGTCATGACGCCGGTGATAACATTCCTACGCTATTATGCCCTGGTTTTTTTGCAGCTCCTCTCAGAGCGATGTTCCCTCCTTGCTCATAAGAGCGATACCAAACAGGCACAATGGCTTGTACCAGCAGAGAAGGGGAACGAGAATAATGATAACGAGGCATAGGGCAAGAAAGAAAATGTCTGATAAAAGTAATGGTTTTTTCCTGATGAAGACATAACTCTCCCGCCCATACCCTCGGCAGAGCATACTTGCATAGGTTCTTTCCCCCTGTTCAAGAGAGCGAATAAACATTGATCCCATCATGTATCCCATATTGGTTATACGATACCGGTACGGAAGTCTGGGATCAAACGGATCAAAAAGCCTGGTTTTGAGTGCATCAGTCACTTTCTGATACATCATACCAAATACGAATAAATATCGGATCATCATCCCAAGCGCAAGGATAAGCTCAGGAGGTACTTTCAGTCTGCCTGCTGCATCAAGAAGATCGTTGAGTGATGATGTTGAGGAAAGCAGGACGATAAAAGAGTAGCATACCAGAAATTTCACAAGCAGAATTGAGGCAAACTCGACTGACTCGGAAAAGATCTGAACCCCAAACGGTAAAGAGAGAATGGTATGATAATCAGAATAATACCGATTCTTGAAAAAAATCTGAAACCCGCAAAGCATAAACCCAAACGGGAGAGCAAGAAGGAGCCTTTGAAGATAAATCTTCACCGGGATGCCTGATAAACACCACAGGATAATAAAAAGAGCGAAGAAACTGGCGGATACTACATATACAACAGGTGAATACGGCACAGCGACAAGTGCCACGATAGCGGCACAGCACACAATAATCTTTACACGGGCATCAAGCGCATGAATAATGCTTTTTCGCGAGGTAACCAACTCAAGGTCAAAGAGCTCTTCTATCATGCAATCTTACCAAATGCCTTTAAGAACGAGGTTTCAGCCTCCTGATAGGTATACCCCATATCAAGAGCAACACCGTGAGAACGAAGCGATGTGATAAGTTTTGGCAGGACCGGCAGATCAAGACGAACACTCGTAAGAAGATCTGGGCGTGAAAAGATCTCTGCCACCGTCCCTTCAGCAACAAATGAACCCTGATTCATCACGTAAATATACTCGGCTAACTCGGCAACAAGGGAGATATCATGGGTAGAGAAAATCACGGTCATACCATATTTGACGGAAAAATCACGGATAAAGGTGATGATCTCTCTCACACCCTGGGGATCCAGACCCGCTGTTGGTTCATCAAGAACCAGAACCTGCGGCTCCATAGCAATTATTCCCGCTATTGCAACCCTTTTCTTCTCTCCTCCGGACAGATGATGAGGAACTCTCGTCCGATACTCAGAAAGGCCAACGATCCGAAGGGCTTCAGACACCCGATGTTTTACAATCTCCTCGTCAAGTCCCATATTTATCGGACCAAATGCCACATCTTGCTCTACCGTCGGTGAAAAGATCTGGTCATCAGGATTTTGGAAAACAAGCCCCACAGTTCGTCTCACCTCCCGGATATTCTCTTTGGTAATTGGCTCTCCTCTGATCAAAACCACACCACTTGTTGGTTGCAATACCCCGTTGAGGTGTTTAAAGAGCGTACTCTTTCCTGCACCATTCGGGCCGATAATTGCAATCCGCGTATTGCGGGCTGCAATAAAGGAGATGTTATTCAAGGCCTTGATAGAACCCTTATAGATATGGCAAAGATTGCGGGTTTCGATGATATGCATACGTTAAGTTTCTCCTGTTCGGATGTGTGCGATCAGGTAATGGAGAAATCCCTGTTCAGTACTATGAATTGCTGTTGC
>Ga0116191_1003392_pt1 | contig 11634 bp, 11 predicted proteins | sample AD_UKC111_MetaG_FD_89897 | JGI IMG/M metagenome (GOLD analysis project Ga0116191, IMG submission 89897) | Active sludge microbial communities of municipal wastewater-treating anaerobic digesters from Hong Kong - AD_UKC111_MetaG | ecosystem: Engineered > Bioreactor > Anaerobic > Digestate...
CACGCATTTCTCGAAAAGAGCACAGTCCCAGATGTTCACTTTCCTGCTCGTCGTTCACGTCATCATCGCGGTTTCGCTGGTGGGCGTCATTCTCATGCAGCGCTCAGAAGGCGGCGGATTGACGGGCGGCAGCCCGGCCGGTCTCATGTCGGCGCGTGGCGCGGGGGACTTCCTGACACGCACGACGACGATTCTGGCGACGCTCTTCATCCTCCTGTCGATTGCGCTTGCCGCAGTCGCCACGCTGAACCGCGCGCCGAGCAAGATCGACACGAGCCTTGCCCGCCCGGCCGATCCGGTTCCCGGCATTCCCGCTGGCAACAGCGCCGCACCGGCCCCGGCTGATGCATCGCCGGTTCCGCTGGCTGCACCGGCTGAAAAGGCCGCACCCGCCAAGGCGGAAGCGCCCAAGGCTGGCGATGCGGCTCCGGCCAAAAAGTAACTAATCCCCAAATTATTTCCGCAGCGGGGGATTTGGCACCTTGCCGAATCCCCCGCTGTCAGATTACGGCTCTTCTCCCATGGCGCGGTTCATTTTCATCACCGGCGGCGTGGTCTCTTCGCTTGGCAAAGGCTTGATGGCGGCATCGCTTGCTGCCTTGCTCCAGGCGCGTGGCTACAAGGTTCGCATTCGCAAATTCGACCCGTATCTCAACGTAGATCCGGGCACGATGTCCCCTTACCAACATGGCGAAGTCTATGTGACAGACGACGGGGCGGAAACCGACCTCGATCTGGGTCACTATGAACGCTTTACCGGCGTTTCTGCGCGCCAGTCCGACAACGTCACGTCGGGCCGGATCTACCAGAACATCATCCAGAAGGAGCGTCGCGGCGACTATCTGGGCGCGACCGTGCAGGTCATTCCGCACGTGACCGATGCCATCAAGGCGTTTGCCATGGCAGACACCGACGATCTGGATTTCGTTCTGTGTGAAATCGGCGGCACGGTGGGCGACATCGAGTCGCTGCCCTTCATCGAAGCGATCCGCCAGATGCGCAACGAGCTGGGCCGTGACCAGACGGTGTTCGCGCATGTGACACTGGTGCCGTTCGTGGCAGCAGCCGGTGAGCTCAAGACCAAGCCGACGCAGCACTCGGTGCGCGAACTGACGAGCTATGGCATCCAGCCCGATGTGCTCATTTGCCGCTGCGAGCATCCGCTGCCTGAAAATGAGCGCGCCAAGATCGCGCTGTTCTGCAACGTCCGCAAGGAAGCCGTCATTCCCGCGCTTGATGCGCGGTCGATCTATGGCGTGCCGCTGCAATATCATGCCGAAGGTCTGGACGCCGAAGTGCTCCGCGCCTTCGGGATCGAGCCGGGGCCGAACCCTGATCTCAGCCGCTGGGACGACATCATGGATCGCCTGATGAACCCGGAAGGCGAAGTGACGATTGGCGTCGTCGGCAAATATGTCGGCCTGCAGGATGCCTATAAGTCGCTGAACGAAGCGCTGGTGCACGGCGGCATCGCCAACCGCGTCAAGGTCAACATCCAGTGGATCGACGCCGAATTGTTCGAATCGGCGGACAGCGACATCGCCGCCAAGCTGGAACCGATGCACGCCATTCTCGTGCCCGGAGCCTTTGGGGAACGTGGCGCAGAAGGCAAGATCGCCTCGATCCGCTTCGCGCGGGAACGTCAGGTGCCGTATCTCGGCATCTGCTTCGGCATGCAAATGGCCTGCGTTGAAGCCGCGCGGAACCTCGCGGGCATCGAAAAGGCCTCCTCCACCGAATTCGGCCCGACCGAAGAGCCCGTTGTCGGCATCATCACCGAGTGGATGAGCAAGGAAGGCATCGAGAAGCGCGAAGAAGGCGGCGATTTGGGCGGCACCATGCGTCTGGGCGCCTATGAGGCCAAGCTGGCAGGCAACAGCCATGTCGCGGCGATCTATGGTTCAACGACCATCTCCGAGCGCCACCGCCACCGCTATGAGGTGAACACGCATTATCGCGAGGCACTGGAGAAGAACGGGCTCGTTTTCTCAGGCATGTCGCCCGACGGCGAACTGCCCGAAATCGTCGAGCGGCCGGACCATCCGTGGTTTGTCGGTGTTCAGTTCCACCCGGAGCTCAAGTCCAAGCCGTTCGATCCGCACCCGCTGTTTGCGAGCTTCGTGGAAGCCGCGCTCAAGCAGAGCCGGTTGGTTTAAGCCCAATATTAACCGTCATCCTGAACTTGTTTCAGGATCCATTGGCACTGTCGTTGGACGTGGTGTTCATGGATGCTGAAACAAGTTCAGCATGACGGGGTAGGGATATCCCCCCTAAAAGCTGTAGTCGTCGTAAGCCTTGGTCAGGTCTCCGCCCCACGGGCCGTTGTACTTTTCAAGAAGCTCGTCTGCGGGCGTCATGCCGCTGTCGACGATGCGGCGCAGCGGGTTGAGGAAGCCGCTTTCATTGTCACCCATCGAATTGACCTGCGCGCGGGCGGTGAGGCCTGCCGAGGCGATGTCGAGCACCTCGCGGCCCAGATCGCGCATCGTGCGGCCATCGGGCAGCGGCGTGCGCAGGCCAAGCCTTGGCACGGCATCGCGAATGGTCTGATGGTCCTCGATTGACCAGTGCTTGACGAGATCCCACGCAGCATCAAGCGCGGTCTGATCATAGAGCAGGCCCACCCAGAGCGCGGGCAGGGCGCAGATGCGGTTCCACGGGCCGCCATCGGACCCGCGCATTTCCAGAAAGCTCTTGAGGCGCACTTCGGGGAAGGCGGTCGAGAGATGGTCGTTCCAGTCGCCGATATGCGGCTTCTGGCCGGGATAGACATCGAGATTGCCGTCAAGGAAATCGCGGAAATTCTTGCCGGCCGCGTCGATATATTTGCCATCGCGGTAAACGAAGTACATCGGCACATCGAGCATATAATCGGCATAGCGCTCATAGCCGAAGCCATCCTCGAACACGAAGGGCAGCATGCCGGTGCGCGCGGGATCGGTGTCGGTCCAGATGTGCGAACGGTAGGACAGATAGCCGTTGGGCTTGCCTTCAAGGAAAGGCGAGTTGGAAAACAGCGCAGTACCGAGCGGCTGGAGCGCAAGGCTCACGCGGAATTTCTTCACCATGTCCGCCTCGCTCTTATAGTCGAGGTTGGTCTGGATGGTGCAGGTGCGCAGCATCATGTCGAGCCCCATCGTGCCGACGCGCGGCATGTGGCGCAGCATGATGCCGTAGCGGCCCTTGGGCATGATCGGCAATTCTTCACGCGTCTTGTCGGGCCAGAGGCCCAGGCCGAGGAAGCCGAGGCCAAGCTCGGCGCCCACTTCCTTCACCTGCTTCAGATGGCGGCCGGTTTCGGCGCAGGTCTGGTGAAGATTCTCAAGCGGCGCGCCCGAAAGCTCAAGCTGTCCAGCAGGCTCAAGGCTCACGGTGCCGTCGCTGCCGCCAAGCGCGATGACGTTGTCGCCTTCCATGATAGGTTCCCACCCATAGCGGGTCAGCGCCATCAGCAGGTCGCGAATGCCGCCGGGCTCGTCATAGGAAGGCGCGCGATGGTCAGTCGTCCGGTACACGAATTTCTCGTGCTCGGTCCCGATCCGCCAGCGTTCCGCAGGCTTCTCTCCCTTGGCGAACACGCCGATGAGATCAGCGCGGCTTTCGATCGGCGGGTCGAATTCCCCGCTCTCCGTCTTGGTGCTCATGCGCGCTCTTTAAGCCGGTCCGTTGCGGGTTGAAACGTTTTTTGCGCAAAAATCGGTCGCGCGGGAGTGAAACTGCCTGCGGTCCGGTCGTTATCATTTTCGGTTCGACTGGAAATGATGCGCAAATCTTGCCGCCTTGCCCAAAAGACGGCCCTTCTTGTGGCCGCAGCAGGTGCTCTTCTGGCGCCCGGTTTCGCGCGCGCGGATTGTCCGGCGGCCAACCGATACAGCTTCAGCTTTGCAAATCAGGCGGCGGCCACGCTGAGCTACGGCTCATCCTATACTTACACTGCGACCAGCACGGCGCTCGGCAACCAGAATGTGACGGTCAGTTGGCAGACCAACGGTGTCTCGTCATCGGTCGTGGCAAACATCCAGCTTCCCGCCATTTCCAACCTTGTGACCGATGGCGTCGCGACTGAGAACCTCGTTGTCGGCGGCATCTTCAATGCGCGCACGGCGGACATCGGGGCAGGTACCAATGTCATTGTCACGACAATCACCTTCCCGGTGCCGATCCGCGATTTTACGATCCAGCTCAACGACGTCGACTATGCGTCGAACCAGTTTCGCGACTGGCTCCGCGTTGTCGGCACCAATGGCGGGCAAAGCTACACGCCCGAAATGACAACGCCCTTCACCAACAACAACACGGGTGGCGCAACGACCGATGCCAGCTCCACGGTCGAGTTCGGGCCGCGAGCGACGGCGCCGATCCTCACCGCGCAAGACGTCGCCGGCAACGCAGCCAGTGGTAATAATTCCAACAACGGCACGCTCACGGCGGTCTTCCCGCAGCCCGTGACGCAGGTGCAGTTGCGCTACGGCAACTATCCCCTCATGTCGGGTGAAACGACGACGGGCCAGCAGGCTTTTGGCATCCAGTCGCTGTCTTATTGTCCGATGCCGCAGGTCACGGTCGTCAAATCGGCAACGCCCTATGCAACAGGGGCGACGGACCCGCTGCGCTTCGACATTCCGGGTTCGGACGTTGTCTATTCGCTGACCGTTTCCAACTCGAACTCGAGCCCAGTCGATGTCGGATCGCTACAGTTGACCGATTTGCTGCCCGCGACGATGACCTTCTTCAATGGCGATATTGATGGCACCGGCCCGCTCACGACCAATTTTGAGTTTGTGCCCGGTAGCAGCGGAATGAGCCTCTCGTCGTCCAACCTTGCTTATTCAAGCAATGGCGGTTCCAGCTATGCCTACACGCCTGCCGCCGGATATGATGCGAGCGTCAATGGCGTCCGCTTTGCTCCGCAAGGCGCAATGGCCGCCAATTCCAGCTTCACCATCCGCTTTCGGACGCGGATCAGATAGGCCCTACCAGGTGCCGAAATCGCCCGGCGGCTGGCTGGTCGTCAGGCGCGGGCGCGATGCGCGCCGCCAGCCGAAGCGGTGGCGCTTGGCAAGGCGCAGGCACGGCCATTCCCCGCCCGTCTGTTCGACAAGGCGAAGCCCTTCACGCCAATAGGCGCGGCGCACGTCGACAACCTGCCGGTCGAGCAGCCCCGCCAGCACGAGCGTGCCGCCTTCGCACAATATGTCGGAGAGCGCGGGCGCGAGTTCGATCAGCGGTCCTGCAAGAATATTCGCGATCACCAGATCATAAGGTGCGCGGCGCTGGATCATCTCGTGATCGGTGCCCGAGGCGACGCAGAGCGAGACCTGGCCGGGATAGGAGCCAACCGGAACGCCGTTCACCTCGGCATTGTCGATCGAGACCTCGATGCTGACCGGATCAATGTCGGACGCGGTCACATAAGCGCGCGGCCATAGATGGCGCGCGGCGAAGGCCAGCAGGCCCGTTCCCGTCCCGATATCGGCCACATTGTCAAAGCGCGCGCCGCTGCGACGAAGCGAGTCGAGCATCCGCAGGCAACCGCTTGTCGTTTCGTGTCCACCCGTCCCGAAAGCGCGGCTCGCCTCGATGAGAAACGGAACCGATCCGGAGGGCTGTTCATGGGCGTTGGTCGATGTATGGACGAAGAAGCGACCCGCCGAAACAGGGGCAATGGCCTGCTGGCTGAGCGTCACCCAATCCTCGTTATCAAGCCGTTCAAGCATGGCCTTTGCGCGCTTGGCGCTGGGGATGAGTGATCGAACCAAATTGATTTGATTATCGGTGGGTTTACCATTGAAGTAGGCAGATATTTCCCATTTTTCGGGATGCGCCGCGTCTGTCTCGCTCGCAACAATGGTGGGCGGCTCGTCCAGATAGGCAAGGCGTGGGTCATCTAGGTCGAGCGATTCCGCCTCTTTGCGTGTGCAGGGCAGTGTCAGCTTCCAGCTTTCGGGAAAATTCGTCATGATCCGCGTGATTGCGCGCTGACTCTTGTTGTGCAAGTGTACAATTGTTGCCAATTTGAAATCAATTGTTATCGTCTGCATTGGGATTTGTGCGATGCCTGTCGTTGAAGGACATGGCGCGCGCCGCAATCGGGGCAGGGGATGCGTTGCCGGTCGAGCCGACCTGGGGTGTCGGGAGGGAGTTTCAGGAAATGAAGTCGGTCGTAGCCGGTATGCCGTGTGCCATTGCGAGTGATGCAAGTGGCGATGCGCGCTTCTCGTTGCTCCAGTCTCTTAACGACCAGCTTGTCGCCGCCGATGCGCTGCATCTGGATCTCGTCGCGATCCGTATTTCGGAAGCGATCGACCAGCTTGTCGACGACCTCGGCATAGGCGTTTGCGGGAGCAGCCTCACGCACTGAGGGCTCTGCGCTTTTTTCGACCCGCGTTTTGGGCGGGGCCGAAACTGGTGCCGGACAACCCTCCGGCACCAATTCCAGGGACAAACTTACTGGTGGGCGAACACCGAGGCCGGAGCAGCGGCCGCGAAGCCGATCGTGCCGTCCGCACCCGCTGCCATGCCCGAGGTGTCGATGCCAAAGGCCTCGCAGACCTGACGATAGCCGAGAGCCGTAAGCGACACGAACACGCGGCGACGGTCGGTCGGGTCCACCTTGCGGGTGATGTAGCCATCCTTTTCAAGGCGGGTCAGGTAACGCAGCACTGTGGTCAGCGGGATGCGCGATTCAACGCCGATATCGGTAATGGCAAGGTTCACGCCCATGCGCTGGGCGCGCTCCAGCTCAAGGACGATATCCCAGGCGGCATCGCCGAAATAGTTCACGTTGAAGGCGCGTTCGCGGCGGCGGCGCAGGCGGAGTTCCGCGTCAACCGGGTGAAGCAGCGCTTCCGCGCCCGGCGAAGCGATCCGCTGTGACAGCGAGTTCAGCGCGGTCATCGTCTGAGAGATAATCGATTGCACTTCGTCGTGCGAATTCTGAGACATGGTTGATCTCCTTCGTTTCCGGAAGGAGCCCTTTCGCTCGTTCCGGAGTATTCAAGCTTTGAAATTCCCGTTCCGGGTTGTGTCAGCGGACCCGGATATCCGTCGAGGTGGAGCCGCGAACCCGCAACCTTAAGGGTGCGGGTGAAACGCCAGCCTCTCTGTTACCCCGATAGATACGAGTTGGTGGCAACTCGCACCATATCGTAGATATACGCATTGGGGATTTTACGGTGTCGGACCGGGGGCGTGCTCAGCGCACGTAGCTGGCTCCGTTGACGTCAAGAACCGCGCCCGTCATCGAGGGCGGGGCCTTCAAAGCGCAAAAGGCGGCCATTTCCGCGACTTCATCGGGCATCGCGACGCGGCCGAGCGGAATGTCTGCCAAGAGCTTGTCGCCGCCACGGCTGGCCAGATATTCATCCGCCATGCCTGTCATCGTGAAGCCGGGGCAGATGGTGAAGGCGAGAATGCCGTCCTTGGCATAGCCGCGCGCGATCGTCTTGGTCATGCCGACCATGCCCGCCTTTGATGCGGCGTAATGCCAGTGCTGTGGTGAATCCCCGCGATAGGCGGCACGGCTGGCGATGTTGACGATGCGGCCTTCGGCTTTGCGCTCCTGCCAGTGGAGCACCGCGCGGCGGCAGAGCACGGCGCTTGCGGTGAGGTTGATCTGCATGGTGCGCTCCCAGCCCGAAAGCCAGTCTGCCTCTTCGCTGTCGAGCGGATTGTTTTCGAAAACGCCTGCATTGTTCACCAGAACATCGACTCGGTTGTCGAGCGCGGCGAGGGCGCCATCCCATAAGCGGCTCGCGCCATCGGGGGCGGCGAGATCAAAATCCTTGGAGGAAACGGCAAAAACGCGGGCGTCTTCGGTGCCCAGACGGGCGGCGATGGCAGCGCCGATCCCGCGGGATGCGCCAGTCACGAGGATGTGTGTGGTCATGGCCTATTCCTTAACCGAGTGGTTTCAGTTGGCAAAGGCGGTTGCACCTGCTGACTGACGCGCTAAGGGGAAGCCCGACGCGAAGACAAAAGACAGGGAAAGATCATGGCGCAAAACCGCGCAAGGCCAATCTCGCCGCACCTTTCGATCTGGAAATGGGGCGCGCATATGACGACCTCCATCTTCCACCGTGCCACAGGCGACGGCATGGCCGTTGTGGGTGCAATGGTGCTGGTCTGGTGGCTCACCGCCGCCGCAACAGGGCAGGAAAGCTATGACTACTTTCTCGCCTGTGCCGCGAGCCCCGTGGGCCGCTTTGTCCTGATCGGGTTGACCTGGGCTTTCTTCCAGCATCTCGCCTCGGGTCTTCGCCACCTCGTGCTTGATACGGGCGCGGGCTATGAACTTGTCACCAACCGCTTCTGGGCGCGTTCGACCTTCGTCTTTGGCGTTGTCGCAACCGCTGCCGTCTGGGGCTATCTTCTGTTCGTGAAGGGATAAGTCGATGGGAACCGGAACAGGTCTCGGTCGCGTTCGCGGCCTTGGTTCGGCAAGGCATGGCGGCGGCCATTGGGTGTTGCACCGCATGACGGCTGTCAGCAACCTGCTGCTCATGCTGTGGCTGCTTTTCTCGCTGCTGCGTCTGCCGACCTATGATTATCAGACGATCCGCCTCTGGCTGGAACAGCCGATTGTCGCGGTGCCGATGATCCTGCTCGTCGTCTCGGTCTTCTGGCACTTCCGCATGGGCCTTCAGGTCCTCATCGAAGATTATGTGCATGAAGAAGGCCTCAAGTTCGCAAGCCTCGTTGCGCTCACCTTCTACACCTTCGGCTCGGGCGCGCTTGCCGTGTTCGCCATTGCCAAGATCGCTCTGACAGGGACGGCCCACTGATGTCCGACGCTTACAAGATCATTGACCACACCTATGACGTCGTCGTTGTCGGCGCGGGCGGCTCGGGCCTGCGCGCGACGATGGGCGCTGCCGAAGCGGGCCTGAAAACGGCCTGCATCACCAAGGTGTTCCCCACGCGCTCGCACACTGTGGCGGCCCAGGGCGGTATCGCCGCCAGCCTTGGCAACAACTCGCCCGATCACTGGACGTGGCATATGTACGACACCGTCAAGGGGTCGGACTGGCTGGGTGACCAGGACGCGATTGAATATATGGTGCGCGAAGCTCCGGCGGCGGTGTACGAGCTGGAGCACGCGGGCGTGCCCTTCAGCCGCAATGCCGATGGCACGATCTACCAGCGCCCCTTTGGCGGCCACATGCAGAATAGGGGCGATGGCCCGCCGGTGCAGCGCACCTGCGCCGCGGCCGACCGCACCGGCCACGCCATGCTGCACGCGCTCTACCAGCAGAGCCTGAAATATGATGCGGACTTCTACATCGAATATTTCGCGCTCGACCTCATCATGGAAGATGGTGCCTGCCGTGGCGTTATCGCCATGTGCATGGAAGATGGCAGCATCCACCGCTTCCGCGCGCAATCTGTCGTGCTGGCAACGGGCGGCTATGGCCGTGCCTATTTCTCGGCGACCTCGGCGCACACCTGCACGGGTGATGGCGGCGGCATGGTGCTGCGCGCGGGCCTTCCGCTGCAGGATCTTGAATTCGTCCAGTTCCACCCGACCGGCATTTACGGCGCGGGCGTGCTCATCACCGAAGGCGCGCGCGGCGAAGGCGGCTATCTCACCAATTCCGAAGGTGAGCGCTTCATGGAGCGCTATGCCCCCTCGGCCAAGGACCTCGCCTCGCGCGACGTCGTCTCGCGGTCGATGGCGATGGAAATGCGTGAAGGCCGCGGCGTCGGCCCGAACAAGGACCATATCTTCCTCCACCTCGATCACATCGATCCCAAGGTGCTGGCAGAACGTCTTCCGGGCATCACCGAAAGCGGCAAGATCTTTGCGGGCGTTGATCTGACGCGCCAGCCGCTGCCGGTCTGCCCGACGGTCCATTACAATATGGGCGGTATTCCCTGTAACTATCACGGCCAGGTCGTCACCAAGCGTGATGGCAATGACGATGCGGTCGTCCCCGGCCTTTATGCCGTGGGTGAAGCGGCCTGCGTTTCGGTCCATGGTGCAAACCGCCTTGGCTCCAACTCGCTGATCGACCTTGTCGTGTTCGGCCGCGCAACCGGCCTGCACCTGAAGGAAACGCTCAAGGCGGGCGCGGCGCAAAAGGCGCTGCCCAAGGATTCGGCAGACCTCGCGCTCACGCGTGTCGACAAATATCGCAACGCCAAGGGCGGCTCGCCCACCGCGCAGATCCGCCTCGACATGCAGCACACGATGCAGAAGCACTGCGCCGTGTTCCGCGATAGCGCGCTTCTGGCTGAAGGCGTCGAGCTGATGGCCAAGGTCAACAAGCGGATGGAAGACGTCGCGGTTTCGGATCGCAGCCTCATCTGGAACACCGACCTCATTGAAACGCTCGAGCTAGACAACCTGATGTCGCAGGCCGTGTGCACTATGGTGAGCGCGGAAAACCGCAAGGAATCGCGTGGCGCCCATGCGCACGAAGATTTCCCCGAGCGTGACGACAAGAACTGGATGAAGCACACCATCAGCTGGTTCGAAGGCTGGGGTGGACAGGGTGGCAAGGTCACGCTCGATTCTCGCGGCGTGCACAATTACACGCTCACCGACGAGGCCGAGTACATCAAGCCCAAGGCGCGCGTTTACTGATCTGCGCCTGATTTTCCGGGAAAAAGGCGCCGTGCGGAGACGATCCGCGCGGCGCTTTTCCTTTTTGGCTTGGCGTTTTGTACGTTCATATGGGGTCAAGGCGCGCGGCCCTAGGCCAAGCCTGCGCAAATCCTCCCGCTTTCGCGCTCATGGAGCCTGTACATGCCCCGATATCTCCCCGTGCTTCTCCTCAGCCTGTTTGCCGCCGCGCCTCTCGCTGCGCAGCATGTGCCCGGGCCTGCGGACTGGAGCGGGGAAGGGTGGAACAGCGCCGATGGTCGTCAAGGCTGGGGCGCGCAGCCCTCGCCGCGCGACAGCCGGATGGCCGCGCGCCAGGCAAGCGGCAAGGACAGTCGCGAAGGGCAGGTCCGTGTCGTCAAGTTCGTGGCGGAGGATGCGGGCGATGCGCTCGGCCATGGCAAGATTTCGGTGCAGGCGATGGCCGGCACCACGCCCGAGGCGCGCGATCAGGCGACCTATGAAGCCGCGCTCATCGATCAGCTCGTCAAGGCAGGCTATGACACTGCCACACCCGATCCCAAGGGCGGGCAGGTGCTGGAAATCCGCATCGTCCGCGATGTTCTTCGCCCCGAAGAGCAAAAGCGCAATCCGGTGAGCGGCGAAGTGATGGTGGGCGCCTCCAACCACGGCACGATGACCGGCATGGCGCTCAACCTGGACTTCACCAAGCCCAAAAAGGCGCTGCTGTCCACCAAGCTTGAAGCGCGCATCCGGGATCGGGTGACCGACAAGCCGCTTTGGGAAGGTCGCGCCGAAATTGCCACGCGCGAGGGCGATAAGCATTGGGATGAAACGCAGATTGCCAACCGCTTGGCCGCCGCCTTGTTCGAGAAGTTTCCGCAGCCGATGACGGATGGTGTCGCGCGGTAGCGTTAGGCGGTTTTCCAGTCCCGAAGCTTTGGCCCGCCCCGCTGCGACTAGGTTCGGCTGCGCCTCACCAAGTCTCGCGCCCCTCCCGCTTGCGGTTGGGGAGGGTGCCCTGTGAACTCCCCTCCCGCTTGCGGGAGGGGTTGGGGGAGGGCTTTTGC
>Ga0116191_1003393_pt1 | contig 11631 bp, 8 predicted proteins | sample AD_UKC111_MetaG_FD_89897 | JGI IMG/M metagenome (GOLD analysis project Ga0116191, IMG submission 89897) | Active sludge microbial communities of municipal wastewater-treating anaerobic digesters from Hong Kong - AD_UKC111_MetaG | ecosystem: Engineered > Bioreactor > Anaerobic > Digestate | place...
ATGGAACCTTGATTATAGGTCACAAAAGGCAGACCGTATTTATCGATGATGGCCTGCAGGCCCTGCCTCAGCCGGTCGCCAGCGCGCCCGGCGATGACCGGCGCGTTGGTGCGTTCCATCTCCAGGATCGAATAATAGCCCGCCGCGCAGGATAACGGATTGGCCGAGAGCGTGCCGCCGATGTAGGCCCGTTCACCGATGCCGCCGATGCCCGCCGCGAAGCAGCGGATCACGTCTGCGCGCCCGCCCACCCCGCCGGCCATCGGGTAGCCGCCGGTGATGCACTTGCCAAAGATCGTCAGGTCGGGCCGCACGCCGAAGTAACCCTGCGCGCCGCCCAGCCCCACGCGGAAGCCGGTCACCACTTCATCGAAGATCAGCAGCGCGCCGAACTCATCGCACAACTCGCGCACCTTTTGGTTGAAATCAAAGGGCACCGGGCGCGTGCCGGATTCGGGACCCAGCGGCTCGACGATCACCGCCGCGGTGCCGCCGGTGAGCCGGTTGGCGATCAAACGGCGCTTCAGGGCTGCCAGGTTGTTGGGGTAAAACTCGCTGGTGCCGGCGGTTGCGCCGTAGGGGATGCCGGTCGACTCAAGCCGGCCCGTGCCCGGGATGTGCAGGCCGTAGACCATCGAATCGGACCAGCCGTGGTAGGCGCCGCCCACCTTGATGACCGCGCGCTTTTTGGTGAAGGTGCGCGCCGCGCGCACCGCCGCCATCACGCTTTCGGTGCCCGAGCCCAGCATGCGGAACATTTCCACCGATGGCATCAGCCGGTTGACGAGCTGCGCCAGCTTGAGCTCATATTCATGAAACAGGCCGGTGACCGGACCGCAGCTTTCGAGCAGCTCAAAAATCTTCTGGCGCACCGGCGCGTAGTTGCTGCCCAGCACGGTCGGGCCGCCCGCCTGCAGAAAATCGATGTAGCGGTTGCCGTCCACGTCCCACAGATACGCGCCGTCCGCCTTCTCGATGGCAAGCGGGAAGGGGTAATTGAAGGCCAGGTTATGCTGCACGCCGCCGGGGATCAATTTTTTGGCTTCATCCGAGAGTTCCTTCGAGCGTTTGCAGCGCGTTTCGATCTGCGCCAGAAACTCCTGCATCTTTTCGCGGCGCACCGGCCGCATCGGCTGGCTGACCAGCTTGTTCAACTGCTCATAGATTGCTTTCGTGTCGTGATATGTGCTGATCGCGTATTTTTGCTCGTCCATCTTATTCTCCCTGCGTGATGTTTTCAGCCCGGGCAACCTTGGCCTGATCTTTGCGCAGCTTGGCAAAGGCAATCTCGCGCACGGCCAGCGGAATCTTGCTGACTTTGCGCTCGCTGCACAGCGCCAGCAGATAGGCCAGGGCGCATTTTTCCAGAATTTCGACGTTGTGAACGGCGCGCTCCATATCGTGGCCAAAAACCAGCGCGCCGTGGTTCTGCATCATGTAAGCGTTGTTGTGATTGCGCACGTGTTTCGCCACCGTGGTTTTGAGCATGCCCGTCCCGGAAGGCGCGTAGGGGATGATTTCCACGCTGCGCCCCAGGAAGCGCGCCTGCTCATCGAACAGGGCCGGGATGGGCGCCTTGATCAGGGTCAGCGCACTGGCATACACCTGGTGCGTGTGGATGATGGCGTTCACGTCCGGGCGGGCCTGGTAGACGGCCGCGTGCATACCGGCTTCAACCGAGGGCTTGAGCTGGCCCTCGATCACCGCCAGGTCAAAATCCAGCACGCAAATGTCGCTGGCGGTCATTTTCAGATAGTCAAAGTTGGAAGGCGTGACGGCAAACGCGTCCCGGCCCGCGATCCGGACGGACAAATTTCCCCCGGTTGCCATCAGGTAACCCTTGTGGGTCAGGTCCTGGGCGGTTTCCACCACCTGTTGTTTGTATGATTCGAATGCGCCCATCATTTAGCCCCTTTAAATCTAGACACTGTAAAGATTATAGAATATAAACTTTACAGCGTCAAGATTCTCCTTTAGAATAATTGCATGGAACGTGAAAATTACCACCACGGCGATTTAAAAAACGCGCTCATCCAGGCGGGCATCGAGATCCTGGCGGAAGAAGGCGTGGGCGGGTTGAGCCTGCGCAAGGCGGCCCGCAGGGCGGGCGTCAGCCATGCCGCGCCGTATGCCCATTTTGCCGACAAGCAGGCGCTGATCGCCGCGATTGCTTCAGACGGGCACGAAAAAATTAACGAACGCTTGAACGCTGTGCTGGCCAGCCATGCCGACGACCCGCTGCGCCAGCTGCTCGGCGCGGTGCAGGCTTACGTGCAATTTGGGCTGGAAGCACCGGATCATTACAAGATCACCTTTTCGGGCGCGATCCAGGATGAGCACGGGCATCCCGAATTTGTGGAAGCCTCGCAGCGCAACATGCAGGTGCTCAAGGACATCGTCGCGCGCTGCCGCGCGGCCGGAATCCTGGAACCGCGCGGGCAGGATATCGAAATGCAGGCCGTCGGCCTGTGGGGGGTGATTCACGGGCTGGTGACGCTGTGGATCCAGGGGCAGCTTCCAGGCAGCCTGATGAAGCGCGTTAGCCCCGCGGAACTGGTGATTGCCGCGCTCCAACAGGTGGTGCGCGTTCCGATCACAAAGGAAATGCTCGCTTAACCGGGGATTGGCCGCCAGGCCGGCGGTCTAATGGCCGGTACCGTTTGGTGAGAGCAGCCCGCGCCGCACCAACTCGTGCTTGAGCTGCTCGGGCGACTCAAAGCGCACGGTCTGAAAGCCCAGCGCGGCGGCGGCGGCAATGTTGGCCGCAGAATCATCAATCAGCAGGCAGTCGCCGGCTGCGCGGCCGGTGCGTTCCAGCAGCAGTTGGAAGATGCGCGGGTCGGGCTTGATCAGCCCCACCTCGCCCGAAAGAACAATGGTTTCCAGCAGGTCCAGAAACGGATAGTTGGGCCGGATGCGCTGAAAGGTTTCGACCGCCCAGTTGCTCAGTCCAAAAAGCGTGCGTCCCTGCCTCTTCAGCGCGCGCAGGATCTCCACGCTGCCCTGGATGGGCCCCGTGATGGTCTCTTCAAAGCGCTCGCGGTAGGCGCGGATGAGCGCGGCGTGCTGCGGGAAGCGCGCCGTGAGCTCGGCCTCGCCCTCGGCGAACGGCCGCCCGGCATCTTGCAGCGCGTTCCACTCGGCAAAGCCGATCTCATCCAAAAAGCGCTGCACGGCGGCGCGGTCGCGGTTGAAATACGGGCCGTAGAGGAGGAACGGATCCCAGCCGATCAGCACGCCGCCAAAATCGAAGACGACTGCGGTATTGTGGTTGTTTTCGGGTGTCATGAGGTGCATTATCCTGCGGTGATTTCGATGCGGTTGCCGTCCGGGTCCAGCACCGCGCTCTCGTAATAGCCGTCGCCGGTGCGGCGCGGGCCGTCCAGCACGGCGTAACCGTCGGCGCGCAGCCGCTGGGTGAGCGCATCCACCTGCGCCTCGCTGCCGACCGTGATAGCCAGGTGGGTCAGGCCCATGCGCTGCGCGCCGGGTTCGGCGGGAACAGGCGCGAGCGTTGTCGTCTGCATGGCCTCGATGCGCGCGCCGCCCGGAAAGCGGAGGAAGCACGAGCGAAAGCCCTTGGCCGGGTTGACATACACCGCCCCGGCCTCGGCGCCGAAGTAGGCGCAGTAGAACGCGGTGAAGCGTTCCAGGTCAGGCGTCCAGAAGGCGATGTGGTCGATGTGCATAGGCAATTTTAGATGAATGGATTATAAAACCGGCTGTGGTTGATAAAAATGCTGACCGCCAGCGAACCGGCGAAGATGAGTGCCGAAACCGCCAGCGCCAGAAAATCCTGCCCGGTGAGCCGGCGGCTGGTGTACCAGGTGCGCGTGCGTTTTTTGCCAAAGCCGCGCAGGTCCATCGCGTTGCTGATCAGCTCAATGCGGTCGAGCGTAGAAAAGATGAGCGGGATGACGATCAGCAGTGAATTTTTGAAGCGGTCAAAGAATTTGGCCTTGGCCGAAAGCTCCAGCCCGCGCGCCTGCTGTGAGAGGTAGATGTCGGTGTAGTCGCGCTGGATGTCGGGGAAGTAGCGCAGCGTGAGCGCAACGGCGTAGGCGGCTTTGTAGTTGACGTGGATGCCGTTCAGCGACGAGGCGAACTCGCTAGGGTTGGTGGTCATCAAAAAGATCATGCCCAGCGGCACCACCGAGGCGTACTTGAACATCTTGGTCACCTGGTAGAAGAGCTGCTCGTAGGTGAGCGAGACGCCGAAGACGCGCCCGAACTCGTGGCGCGTGCCGTAGATGCTGGTGCCGTATTCGGGCGAGAAGAAGAAGCTGATGACCGCATTGGTGGCGATGAAGATGGCCACGTAAATGACCATCAGCCGGATCTGCGAGAAGCGGATTTGTGCGGCGCGCAGCAGCAGAATCGAAAAGAGCATCACCGCCAGGATCACGCGGATGTCGTAGGAGTACATCACCGCGAAGGTGAGGAACAGGAAGCAGATCAGCTTGGTGAGCCCCGACAGGCGGTGAATGAAGGTATCGGCCTGGTTGTAGGAGAAGAACTTCATCTTGAGGTTCATCGGTTCTTCAACCTCCGCTCGTAATCAATGAAGCCCTGCACAAACTGCGTGCCGTCGGGGATGCCGCACATGTGCGCCAGCGCGAACAGCGAGGTCTCCTTCAGGTTGGCCTGGGCAATGACCTGCGGGTCGGTCAGCACCACCGAGGCGGCCGTGTCGGCGATCTTGCGGCCGCCGGCCAGCACCACCGCGCGCGGGGTGTATTCGAGCATCAGGTGCATATCGTGCGTGATCAGGATGACCGTGACGCCCAGCCGGTTGATCTCCACCAGGAATTCCATGATCTCGGTGTAGTGGCGGAAGTCCTGCCCGGCGGTGGGCTCGTCGAGGATGATGATCTTCGGGTCGAGCACCAGAATGGCGGCAATGGTGACGCGCTTCTTCTGCCCGTAGCTGAGCGCGGCGATGGGCCATTCGATGAACGGCGCCAGCCCGCAGATTTTGAGCACCTTTTCGACGCGCGGCTTGATCTCGTCCTCGGGCACTTTGCGCAGCCGCAGCCCCAAGGCCACCTCGTCATAGATCATCGCCTTTGAAATCATCTGGTTGGGGTTCTGCATCACCAGCCCGATGATCTCGGCGCGCTCTTTGATAGACTTATCCTTGATGTCGTTGCCGTAGTAGAGGATGCGGCCGCGGTCTTCCTTCTCGAAGCCGCACAGCAGCTTGGAGAGCGTGGATTTGCCCGCGCCGTTTTTGCCGACAATCGAAAGCATCTCGCCCTCGCGGATGTCAATGTTGATGTCCTGCAGCACGGGGCGCAGGCCGTCGTAGGAGAACGAGATGTTCTCCAGCCGCAGGATTGAGGGCCGCCCGGCGGCGGGGGCAGCCGGCTGAATGCTGCTGTACCAGGTTTGCAGCGCCTCGCGCGAGAATTCGGTCTTGAGCGTTTCGATGTGCCCGGCCTGCATCTCCTCGGTGACCCGCACGCCGGCGTACTTGAGCGCGGTGACGTAGAGCGGCTCGCGCACGCCCACCTGCTGGAGGACGGTCGAGGCCACCAGCGCGTGCGCGTTCAGGTCGGCAATGATGCGGCCGTCGTCCACCACCAGCACGCGGTCAACGGGGCGGTGCAGCACGTCTTCCAGGCGGTGTTCGATGATGATGATGGTCTTGCCGGACTGGCGGTGAATGTCATCAATGATCTCGACGGCGGTTTTGCCGGTGGCGGGGTCGAGGTTGGCCAGCGGCTCGTCGAAGAGCAGGATGGGCACGTCGTCAATCATCACGCCGGCCAGCGAGGTGCGCTGCTTTTGCCCGCCGGAAAGCTCGAAGGGCGAGTTGGTCAGCCAGTCCTGCATGTCCACCATTTCGGCCACCTGGCGCACGCGCGCGCGCATCTCGGCGGTGGGCACGCCGTCATTTTCCAGCGCAAAGGCGATGTCCTCGCCGGCGGTCAGCCCGACGAACTGGCCGTCCGAATCCTGCAGCACGGTGCCGACCCGCTTGGAGAGCTGGAAGATATCGAGCTCGCGCGTTTCGATGCCGCCGATCTTGAGGCTGCCGGTGATCTCGCCTTTGTAGGAGAAGGGAATCAGGCCGTTGAGGCAGTGGCCGAGAGTGCTTTTGCCGCTGCCCGAAGGCCCGACGATGAGGATCTTCTCGCCGGGGTAGATCTTCAGGTTGATATCGTGCAGGGTCGGCTCGGCCTGGCTGAAGTATTGGAAGGTGAAGTGGGAGAATTCGATGATGGGTTCAGGCATGGGGTAAGGGTCAGGATAGGGGGAGAAGGATAACCACGAAATACACGAAAGAAAGAGAATTGCGTGCTGTGATTGTAAAGGATTTTTGCGGATTGCGCAGGGATTTGCGGGGTGTTGTGCGGTAAGGGCGAGGCAGAAAAAAGAAGGCAGGTCCTGGGGGGCATCATGAGCCTCGCCCGGTGATGCTGCCGTTGTGGGGCGAGGCTGCCGGCTCTTTGGCAATTTGCTGCGGCGGCGATCATTGGCCGTTGCCTCGCCCTTACTGGGCAGGCCCTTACTGGGCAGGCCCTTACTGGGCAGGCCTCTTCGGTAAGGGCGAGGCAGAAAAAAGAAGGCAGGTCCTGGGCGGCATCATGAGCCTCGCCCGGTGATGCTGCCGTTGTGGGGCGAGGCTGCCGGCTGCCTGAACCTCTCTCATCCCCGGCCCTTCTCTCCCCGGTGCGGGGAGAGAAGGGAGTTGGCTTTGTGCAACAATTACCGCAATGCTACGATTTGATTCCCCCTTCCCGTTGCGGGAAGGGGGTTCAGAGGGTCAGGTTAACTGTTACAAAAAAGCTCAGGCTCCGTGCGGAGCCTGAGCTGCGGTGATGCAACAAACCCTGCGCGGCCTACTTCTTGCTGAGGCTGCCCTTCTTGGTGCGGGTGGCGGCATAGGCAATCAGCAGCAGCGTGCCGATGACGGCGACGCTGATGATGTTCATGCCCGCTGCGGTCGCGCCCTGCACAAAGACCAGGTTGACCGGCTCCTGGTAGATGAGGATATCCAGCACCGGGGCAATGATGAGCCAGGCAATGACGTTGCCGATGACGTTCCACAGGTTGAAGGTGAGGATATCCTTGCCCTTGAACTCGCCCTCTTCAACGCGGGTGCGCTTGAAGGCGAAGCCGAAGATGAAGCCGGCCACGCCGGAGGCGATGACCCAGCTCCACCAGGGCGTGCCGTACTGGACGGCATCCGAAAGCGCGTGGCCGATGAAGGCGATCAGCGCGCTGGCGATGGGGCCAAACAGGGTGCCGAAGAAGGCGGCCACGCCGTAGGCGGTCTGGAACTGGGTTTCGGGCACGGGCGAGGGGATCTTCACATACATGAACAGCAGCATGAAGATGGCCGCGCCGAGGCCGATGGCGACGATGGTGCGCGTGGTGATTTTGAACATGTTTGCTCCTCCTGGGATTGAATGGATGAACGATTTCCGTCCTTTGGACAATTATGATTGTATCCAAATGGGGGTGGATGTCAATTTCAAGGACGGGGGGGGTTCAGTAATGAGAACACCGGGAGGAGGAAAAAGAATTGCTGAATGCAGACGCTCTTCGAGGGCAAATTGGAAAAGAACCCTTGCCGGGCAGGGTGAGGGCATCCGGCATTCCAGCAGCGGGAGACGCTCGAGGGCACTTGCTGCGCTCAGGATGACAGGCGTTGCAAAATATGCAACAAAAGAATGATATGCTGGGTGAGTGAGTTCAATTTTCCCGCAATGCTATAATATTTTTATCCCACCCCGGAGTTCGCCATGCCCGCCCCTCAATCCATCCGCGACCTCGTCCAGCGCTTCCAATCCCAGTCCGCCAGCTACCACAAGTCCAGCTACAACGAAACCGAGCTGCGCCGCGATTTTTTGGACCCGTTCTTTGCCGCGCTCGGCTGGGACATGACCAACACGGGCGGCGGCTCGGAAAAGTACCGCGAGGTGATTCACGAGGCGTCGGTGGAGGTGGAAGGCCAGGCCAAGGCGGCCGATTATGCCTTCCGCATGGGCGGGAGCAACGTTTTCTTCGTCGAGGCCAAGAAACCGGCCGTCAACATCGCCGCCAGCGCCGAGGCCGCCTTTCAACTGCGCTCCTACGGCTGGTCGGGCAAGCTGGCGCTCAGCCTGCTGACCGATTTCGAGCAACTGGCGGTGTATGACTGCCGCAGCAAGCCCAAACACGGCGATGCAGCCCATGTCGGGCGCATTAGCCTGTATCACTACACAGAATATATCGACAAATGGGATGAGATTTACAGCCGCTTCTCGCGCGAGGCGGTTTTCACCGGCAAGTTTGATGAATTCGCCGGCGGCACGAAGGGCAAGAAGGGCACCACCGACGTGGACGACGCCTTCCTGGAGATGCTGGAAGGCTGGCGCGAGCAGCTGGCCCGCAATATCGCGCTGCGCAACCCGGGCCTCAGCGTGCGCGACCTGAACTACGCTGTGCAGACCACCATCGACCGGATCATCTTCCTGCGCATCTGCGAGGACCGCGGCATCGAAGCCGATGACGCGCTGCGCAGCGCGACCGACGGCAAGGACATCTACCAGGATTTGCTGGTTTTGTTTAAAACCGCCGACAAAAAATACAACTCAGGGTTGTTCCACTTCAGCGACGAAAAGAACCAGTCCTCGCCGGCCGACACGCTGACGCCCACGTTGAAGATTGACGACAAGGTGCTCAAGGACATCCTGGCCGGGTTGTACCACCCCAGCCCGTACGCCTTCAAGTACATCCCCGCCGACATCCTCGGGCAGGTGTATGAGCGTTTCCTGGGCAAAGTGATCACGCTGACCCCGGCGCACCGCGCCCAGGTGGAGGAAAAGCCCGAGGTGCGCAAGGCGGGCGGCGTGTATTACACGCCCACCTACATCGTTGAGTACATCGTCAAAAACACGCTGGGCGAACTGCTGCAGGGTGAAACGCCCGAAACGCAGCAGGTGAAGCCGCTGCGCGTGCTCGACCCGGCCTGCGGCTCAGGCTCGTTCCTGCTGGGCGCATACCAGTACCTGCTGGACTGGTACCTGGACTGGTACGCAACCCACGAACCGGCGCGCTGGACGCGCGGCAAGAACCCGGCGGTGGTGGAGGCGCAGGGCGGCTGGCAGCTCACTATGGAAAAGAAGAAAGAGATCCTGCTGGCGCACATCTTCGGCGTGGATATTGACCAGCAGGCGGTGGAGGTAACCAAGCTTTCGCTGCTGCTGAAGGTGGTGGAAAACCCCGGCCAGCTTTCGCTGCTGGAGGAGCGCATTTTGCCCGACCTGGGCGAGAATATCAAGTGCGGCAATTCGCTGATCGGCCCGGATTATTACACCGGCCGGCAAATTCCCATGTTTGGCGATGAAGAGCTGTACCGCGTCAACCCGTTCGACTGGCAGGCGGCTTTCCCGCAGGTGTTTGCGCCGGAAAAGCCCGCCCGGCAAACGACAGTTAAACCGGCTTTGCCGCCCGAACTGCTCAAACGCTGCCGCGATCTGCGCAAGAATCAGACTAGCGCGGAGGGGCTGCTGTGGTCGCTGCTGCGCGACCGGCAATTGAACGGGCTAAAATTCCGGCGGCAGCACCCGATGGGCGGGTATATTTTGGATTTCTATTGCCATGAGGCGCAGTTGGCAGTGGAGTTGGACGGCAGCGGCCACCTGGAGGCGGAGCAGGCCCGGCACGATGAGCAGCGCACGAAGGATTTGGAGGCGTTGGGCGTGCGCGTGTTGCGGATGTGGAACCATGAGGTTTTGAGCGATCCGCAGAGCGCGCTGCTGGCGATTCTGGCGGCGGTGGAAGATTCTCAGCAAGGCCCTCACCCTAACCCTCTCCCAGAGGGAGAGGGAATCGCTGGGCTTCACCCGAACCACCTGCCCCAGCAGGCACCCGAAGCGGGTCTCCCAGAGGGAGAGGGAATCGCTGGGCTTCACCCGAACCACCTGCCCCAGCAGGCACCCGAAGCGGGTCTCCCAGAGGGAGAGGGAATCGCTGGGCTTCACCCGAACCACCTGCCCCAGCGGGCACCCGAAGCGGGTCTCCCAGAGGGAGAGGGAATCGCTGGGCTTCACCCGAACCACCTGCCCCAGCAGGCACCCGAAGCGGGTCTCCCGGCTCACTTCGGGGGCGCTTCGCGGGGAGAGGAAGACCCTCACCAAGACCCTCACCAAGACCCTCACCCTAACCCTCTCCCCAAGGGAGAGGGAAGAACTGCGCAGGACAGCGGCCTGTCCTCCTCTCCCACCGGGAGAGGAGTTAGAGGTGAGGGCGGGTTTGATGTGGTGATCGGCAATCCGCCGTATGGGGCAGCTTTTACCGAACAAGAGGGAATCTATTTTTCAAACCACTTTGAAACATTTTCAGCAATAAAAGATCTTTACACATGCTTCATGGAGAAATGCTTGCAGATTATCGCCACGAATGGAAAATTCGGGTATATTGTACCTTCGGCTTGGATTAGCGGACCTAATTATGAATCTATTAGAAAAGTAATAGTGACCTATCAAATTGACAAATTAGTTCTATTGCCATTTGATATTTTCGCAGACGCATACATCGATACACTAATTTTTGTCGTGACAAAAGCCAATCCGAAGAATGAACATGGTGTTTCAACGTTTGTTTATCCTAAACGGGAAAAAATAACTTCAATTCAACTCGAAGGATCATATAAAAAGGTTGTTCAAAGCTTTTGGCGAGAAAATGATAATTTTAAGTTCATTCTTGATCCAGATGCATTGAAAATTTTTCGAAAATTAAGAGTTTCGAGTTTAAGAACCTTTAGTGATGTTTGCGAAATAAAACGAGGTGTTCTATTTAATAATGCTTTACTATCTGAAACGCAGAAGAAACCCACCTACTTTCCGTATTTTGGAGGGGATGTTTATAGATATATATTAAACATGAAAATAAATGGTTGGATAGAATTTAATGATAAATTGAAAGAAAGGCCTAAAGAGTTTATTTGGTTTGAAAAAGATAGAATCTTACTCAGGAGGTTGGTAAACAGGCAACAACGTTTAATGGCCTCTATGGCTAAGGAAACATTCATAACAAATAAGAATCTTTATTCTATATTAGCTCGAAATGAAGTCGACTTGAGGTTGATTCTTGGGATTCTGAATAGCAAAATCATTTCTTACCTATATATCAAACAAATCACTCAGGCAGTCAAGGATGATTTTCCTCAGGTAACAATAAAGGATATTCTTTCTTTGCCATTCCCATCTATTATTTCCCCTCAATATTCAAACCGTATGGTGGCGCTGGTGGAAAACATGCTGGCGCTGCACAAGCGGCTGGCGGCAGCCGGCTCGCCGCAGGAAAAAGAGCTGCTGCAGCGTCAGATCGCCTACACCGACCGCGAGATCGATGCGCTGGTGTACGAGCTGTACGGGCTGACGGACGAGGAGATCCGGATTGTGGAGGGCGGGGCGTAGGGGCGATTGCGGAATGCTGATGCAGATCGGTGAATTGGGTTAGAAAGGCGGATACCATGAAAAATTACCTTAACAATACCTGTCGGGAAGAGATTGAAAGATAGTGCAAGTTTTTTTCTGTAAATTCGGTCAAGTTCTCCCAACGGTTTGTTAATGTTCCAGCGGAAAGCTGTGGATATGTGGACGGAGAAAGCACCGCCCACATATCCACAGTTACTAC
>Ga0116191_1003395_pt1 | contig 11626 bp, 13 predicted proteins | sample AD_UKC111_MetaG_FD_89897 | JGI IMG/M metagenome (GOLD analysis project Ga0116191, IMG submission 89897) | Active sludge microbial communities of municipal wastewater-treating anaerobic digesters from Hong Kong - AD_UKC111_MetaG | ecosystem: Engineered > Bioreactor > Anaerobic > Digestate...
CCCCATTACGGGGAAAACGCTCCTATCCACCAAATTCTCGGAGGTATCAAGCCTGACTCCCCATAACTTGTCGCCGAGCTCACGGGCACATGCTAGGGAGGTGTTCACGCAATCGTTCTCAAAGTCAACAAGTGCAATAAGATCGGCGCTAGGGTAGGTTTCCCGAAAAAATTTAGCTGATGTAACCGTATTCCCCCCAACCGACGCTATGAGCGCATGGGGAATTGTTCCCGACGCTCCAGTTCCCCACCACTCGCCTTGTGCATCGGTTGAGACACCGGAGGCTCCACCAACAAATGCAGCATAGCCATCACCACCCTGAACTGCCCAATGGTCAAACCGAGCGGGGAAGTAAAGGACTGTTTTCCCTTTTGCAGCGTTTACCACACGTCGTACATTGGTGGCAACCCTAGTCCGACGAGCAAGAATGCCCAGGTATATTGTTTCGAGATGGGCAAAAAGCGAAGCGTCACCGTGGATATGCATAGCTGTTTCGTAGGGTGAAATGGCATCGCCATCCCATAGCGCATCGATTTTCAAATCAGAGAACCCGTCAATCCATAGCTTATCAAGAGCCTGGGAAACTTTCATTTTTTCCTCCTCCAACTGTAGGTATTTCTTTTTGTCTGTAAGGAATACCCTCCTTCCCATTCGTTTAAGCTCAATAAGCTTATCAAACAACTTATATGCCTGGTCGTAGTCGGAGTACCGACCGCTGGCAACCTTTAGCACGGCAACCGCCTCATCAATGCCACACACCACTGCCTCATTTTTCTGAAAAACCTGCATGGTAACTTGTGGGTGGAGATTGTGGCTTTCAAGCACAACCTTCTCGCGCCAAAAATACACATCGCTTCGATAGCCCCGGCGAAGCTCTTGAACCGGAAGGTCGAAGGTTGTGCTATGCAAACGCTCCTTCATTATTTATCCAGTAATTAAATTCAACAAACTTAAAGCATAAGCATTTAAAATAATAATAGTTAAAGTGTTAGCTCATTTTTTGCTTTCCGTTCAACAACTACTCCGATTATTGGTACTTTTACCACAGGGGAGTTAGCAGCATTTGATTCGATGGTTACAGTTCTACTTATGCGCTGAGGACGATTTTCAATTCTGAAGTAAACCTCAATAGTCCCCTTTTGGTTGGGCAAAATTGGTGCTTTAGGCCAGCTCTTTATGTTGGTTCCACAGCATCCGGTAACTTTAGTAAGTATTAATGGCTGACTGCCACTGTTCACCACATCAAGCCGCACCTTCCCACTTTCATCGTTTAGCTCATCCAGAAAGATTTCTCCCAACCTTACTGTATCTGGAGCGGTGGCAATTACTGGCCCATGCTTAACCCCATCTTTACCCATCCTATCCTGCTGCCCCAGCACGATAAATGAACTAAAAAGCATTAAAAACACTATACCTAAAGACTTCATGTAATTCATCATATACCTAAATGTTAGCTATATTCGAAACTTCATTCTTTGAAACAAATTTATAAAAAAATAGTTCTTCGCACATGCTAGTCCAAAAGTTGTAATTATGACAAAAGCGCCTGTTGAGAAGTTATCCGTATGCACTACCGCAAAGATTGACTGGCTAAGCTCAGCCAACAAATTAATTTTAGGTGATTGTAAACTTATTTTGAATGATGAAAATACCTTTAAGTGCAATTGATGCTGCCATTTTCGACATGGATGGCGTGTTGGTTAATAACCACCAGTACCATCTAAATGCTTGGAAAGAGTTTTGCATGCGTCATGGCTATAAATTTGATGATAAAACATTCACCACCACATACTTCGGGAAAAACAACCGGGAAATTATAAGCAGTTTAACCGGCAAGGACATTTCAGCCGATGAGGCTGAACTATTGGGTGAGGAAAAGGAATCTATTTATAGGGAGATTTACTCGCCATATATAAAGCCTGTTGATGGTTTGGTTGAGCTGCTTGATTATTTTAAAGGAAAAGGAGTAAAACTTGCTGTGGCAACCTCAGCGCCAAATGCCAACTATAAATTTATTGAAAAGTCCTTGCACCTTGAGAAGAGATTCGATAAGGTTATTGACGCATCAATGGTACAGCATGGGAAACCAGACCCTGAAATCTACCTTAAAGCCTCCGAGCTGCTAAAGGTTCGCCCTTCGGACTGTTTAGTTTTCGAAGATTCTTTTTCCGGAATTCAGGCGGCCAAAGCGGCAGGAATGCAGGTAATAGCACTGGCAACAACTCATACTCGGAACGAACTTGGTAAAAACATCATTGTAGCGGATAACTTCAATGAAGTAATGGCACTCATTGAAAGGTAAAACGATTAGTCCATTCTATAGCTACCAGAAAGATTTCATCAAATTTGCCAGCTACCGTTGACACCAAATCCTTTTTTGGCTATATTGGCCTATCAATATATCATTTAATACTCAGGATATTCTCTACAAATAGGAATTACACACGCCAAGTGCATAATGATATAATTTTCAAGTACACTTTAACAAGCTAAAAGGTTAGCAGATGAAAAAGTGGTTAGCTCTAGGCCTGTTTTTTTTGATAGCCTTTTCGGCTAAGGGTCAAGATAAGGAAGAGGAGAAAGACATATTTAACCTTTCGCTGGAGGAGTTGCTGAATTTGGAGGTTAGTATTTCTACCAAAACAGCAACAAATATCAGAAATACCCCCGGCATTCTTACGGTAATCACCAGCGATGAGATAAAGCAAAGTGGCGCAAAGGGCATAATTGAACTTTTTCAGCTTTACGTTCCCGGGTTCGACTTTGGAGTTGATGTTGAAGGTGTTATTGGGATGGGAGTACGGGGTATTTGGGCACATGAAGGTAAAGTCCTGTTTATGATAAACGGGCTTGAAATGAACGACGGAATGTTTGCTACAGTCCCGTTTGGCAACCACTTTCCATTGGACAACGTAGAGCGTATAGAGGTGATAAGGGGCCCGGGCTCTGCCATGTATGGAGGTTTTGCCGGGATGGGTGTGGTTAATATCATCACAAGGGATGTTTATAAGTCGGGGGGTTACGTCTCATACACAGCTTACCATACAGGCAGGCAATTTGCACAAAACAACGTGAGTTTTGGCACGGGTGTACACCAAAACTACCTGAATATAGGTATATCCGGGAACTATGGCAATGGTTCACGAAGCGAAAGGGATTACATTGACTACCATGGGCAATCCCGATCAATGAGGAATGCCAGCGACACCTATACCCGCCAGCTCGACCTGAAGGTTAACTACAAAAACTTCAACCTTATTGGAATTGTTGATGATTACTCCTACCAGCAAATAGATCTTTGGGATAGCTACTACCCCGGACCTCCCCTAACTGAAAGTTTCAAAAGTTCGTTGGTTCAAGCTACTTATGATTTTAAACCGAATGGCAACTTGACCATTACCCCAAAGATTACCTACAAGTGGCAGCAACCATGGAAACTCACTGTAATTGATTCGAACTATAGGTATAACAACAACAAAACCTTTGATGGGCTTTTAGGGGGAATCTCGGTAAACTACACTAAGAACAAGCTAATTCTCGTTGGTGGATTGGAGTTGAAGCATGATCATCTCAACCTCCCCGAACTGGTTGATACGGCTTACGAGGAAACATTCAAGAATGGTAAGGAACGGCTGACCTACACCAATACGGCTATATATGGGCTCTTGCAACACGATAATCGTTTAGTAAACTTTACCATTGGTGCCAGGTACGACTACTCCAGCGAGTATGGCAACTCGTTTGTGCCAAGGGTGGGTATTACCAAAGTTTTTGATTTTATGCACTTCAAGGCAATGGTAAGCCAGTCATTTAGGGTTCCCGGAGGAATACTCCCCAACCGGTTGCCGCAAGGTAATCCGGACATTAAGCCTGAAAAAGGGACCAGCTACGAGGTGGCTATAGGATTTAAAATGCCTTTTCAATCCTACATTACCTTCAACCTCTTTGATGTATTCTTCGATAAGGTAATAGTGTACAGCATGGGTAATGATGGTATTACAGGAATAGGATACTATAAAAATGTGGGTAAAATTGGCTCAAGGGGTGTTGAGGCCGATTTCAGGAATGTGGGCAGTAGGGTTTCTTCGTTTGCCACATTTGCCTACTACATGCGTATACATACAGACTCTGACAGCTTATATAATGTGCCGGAAAAGGAAAATTACTTTCTGGGATTTTCTCCTATTAGGGTTAATGGAGGCATTAACTTCAGAGCAAACAATCGGGTAACCCTCTCGGCGTCCGGATCATATTTTGGGAAACGCTATGCTTTCACCCAAAAGGATAACAACGGGGTGAATGTACTCAAAAAATTGAACCCTCTTTTTTTGCTTGGCTGCAGTGTAAACATTAAAAATATTTTATTAAAAGGTCTTACCGCAACAATCGGCGTGAATAATATTTTTGGAGAACCATTTGTATTTCCCCAACCCTATAAGGGTTCCCATGCGCCATTACCGGGGCTTGACAGGAATTTTGGTTTTAAACTTGCCTATGAATATTAAAAAAATGGCCTTGCTAAGGCCATAATCATGCAGAACAGCAAGAATAAAGAAAGGGATGAAGCTAACTTTCGGCACTTTCGGCATTTTCGGCATCATCGCCGGGTTCTTTTGCTTCTTCGGGCTTAGCTTCCTCAGCATCGAGAATGGCCAAAAGATTACTTGCCTGAAGCTGGTTGTACCAGCCAAGTATTTTCTTGATATCACTGGTATATACTCTCTCCCTGTCAAAATCGGGTAAAACCTTTTCAAAGTAATCCCTAATAGCTTTATCAGAAGAAGTTTTAGGATTCAAGGCAGGTTTAGCATCCTCCAGGTTGCGTATTAACTTAAGAACCTCGCTCAGGGGCATATCGGTGGAATTTGTGAAAACCGATATGTCGGTTAAGGCAGTAACCTTTGAGGTAATCGGAGCTGTCATTCGGCTTCCATCGGCTATAGATTCAACAATAACCCCCTTACGCCCTTGAGATACAATTTTGAATAAACCGGAGTAGCCCGAAATAGAAATGATTTCCTTAAGTGTAGTATCCATACTTGCTTGTTATTGTTTTCGGTGTAAAGTTAAGATGAAAATTTTGTAAATTAAAAACTGCGGGGCACTCAAAAAAAACGAAGTATGAAATTAGCTGGCATATAGGCAATGAACAGCTGTTCACCGGTTGTTTTTCCGGCCATATCTATATTTAGCCCACACCAGGTAAAAGGTTGCAGCTATGTTTACCAGGTAGTTTAGCCAAAGTGGCCACTGGTATTTACCACTAACCACATCGTTGTAGGCAATGTAGATAAAGGTAAAAAAAACGCCAAGAGCCCATAAGAGGAGGAAAACCCAGTTAAAACTCGACACATTATGCGAGCGCCAAGTTTGAACAACTTGGGGAATAACGCCAATGCTCAAAATAATATTCCCGAACCAACCAATTGCCTCAACTACATCGTTCATATTAGCTGTTAGTTAAATCCTCGTTCCTTTTTAACTTTCTCGTAAGCTTCGTTCACCATTTTAAATTTTTGCTCGGCAGCCTGCCGTACATCTTCTCCTAGATGGCTAACCTTGTCGGGATGGTATTTTATGGCCATTTGTCGGTAGGCCTTTTTTATTTCATCGTTAGTTGCAGATGGTAAAACCTCCAAAATTTTGTAGTACTTATCGGTATCGGGAATAAACATGGCCTTTATGGAGTCGAAGTCAGCAGTTTCAACTCCCATGTGTTGGGCTATTTCGTTGATAATTTCAAGTTCAGCAGGGCTTACAACCCCATCGGCCTGAGCTATTCCGAAAAGGAAATGGAGCATTTGCAATCGGGAATGGTAGTCCACATTCTCCTTTACCTGCTTGCACACATCCTTAACGGGAACTGATTGCTTAAGAATATCCCGCAGCAGCAGTATAGCCTCCCTGGAGGCCGAAGCTCCGAAATTCCTGTAAAAGTAATCCTTTACATAGCTTAGCTCCGATTTTAGGACCTTTCCATCGGCCTTCATCACAGCCGAAACCAGCACAAGCAGGCTTACCAAGAATCCATTTCGGCTAGTTTCGCCAGTATAGATTTTTGTGGTGGTTTGGGCGCTGTCGAATATCGAACCTATGGCAAAACCCAGAATAGCCCCAATGGGACCAAATAACGCCCAGCCTAAACCTCCGCTAATCCATTTACCGTATTTACCCATTTACTTTAGAGTGTATAAGCCTTTCTACTATTCCAATAATTTGGGGTAAAAGTAGAGATTTTCCATCATTATTAATGATAAAGTCAGCCAGCTTAGCTTTCAACTCATCATCCATTTGGTTACTCATTCGTGCTTGAACTGTTTTCTCGTTAACCTTATCGCGAGCCATAACTCTCCTGATTCTGACATCAGCAGGTGCCACGACCAGCACCGTTTTATCAAGCATTTTGTAAATTCCAGTTTCAAAGAGTATTGCCGACTCCATAAAAATCAGAGGATTAGCATTATTAGCCTCCACCCATCTTTCAAAATCGGCCATTACTGCCGGATGAATAATGCTATTGAGCTGCTGCAATAGCTCATTATCCCTAAACACCAAGGATGCAACCCGTCCCCGGTTGAGCTTGCCGTCGCAGTATATATCCTCTCCAAAGAGTTGCTTCAAACACCGCTTCACCCCTTCATTACTGTCAGAAATAACTTTGGAAGCAGTATCGGAATTATAAACAGGGAAGCCCATTCCAGTTAGTATGTTACAAACCAGCGATTTACCGCTTCCAATTCCTCCGGTAACCCCTACCCTCAGACTCATTTTTCTTTCAGAATATAGTCCACATACATTGGTTCAAAGCTGATTCGACTAACAAAATCGGGGTGGCTTTCGAGCAATACCTTAAGCTTGTTACCCTCCATCGAACCCGTATCGGATAGGTTGCATACCGCCCTGAAATTTGAAGGCTTTAGCTTGAAGTACTTGCTCAAGGTAACATTGCACCTAAGCTGTATCTCGGCCGGGAGTAATATGACCTCATAGTTTTGGGGTACGTTAACCGGAATGATTGGAACCTTAAGCTTAACCTCGGTAAACTTTTCAACAGGAATAAACACGTCAACCTCAGTGGTCAACATGGATACCTGTTTTACTCCGGGAATACTCAGTTTAACTTGCCTGTTGGCAGAAAGAAGGTTTAACGTAATGGGTAGAGTTTTTATCTCGTTGATGGTATCGAGAATGGCGGCAGGTCCGGAAATGGTTATTTCATCGGGTTTAACCTTAATGTTTCCGGCAAGCATGTACTGCCTGGCAAAAGTGAGTTTGAGGTTTGGAACAACCCTTACAACTTTCTCAATAACGTCCTCTAGTTCAAGACAAATGGAATCGGGAGAAATGTCGAGTACATCCATATCCTTACCGAGTTGCGCCGAGATTGAGGCAAATTGCCGGGTTGTTGAAACACAAATTTGGCTGGTTTTCATACCCCTCGCAGGTTTTAAATCTTTTAAATCGATACTAAGGGGGTAGCTGTAACTTGTTAGCTTGTATCTGAGGAGCGTATAGCCATAAGCTTTCACCTTTACGATTATTTTATCGGGTGGGGTGCCGGTAATTATTTTATCCTTTTGGAGGTTAACATACCGAACAGGATACTCCACCTCGTCGGAGTACTCATGGCTAAGCTTGAGAAGGAACCAGAGTGTTGCGGAAATAATCAAAAAAATGGAGAATATCGCTAAACGCTTTTTAAAATTAGCCTTTTCGCGATAAATTACCTTGTTGAACTGTTTGAGAAGTGTTGAATCCAACTTTAAACAAGTAAATGCAGGATTCATTGCCAATGGCTGAATCCTGCAATGCTTTCTTTAAGGCTTTACCTATTTGGGTTGAATATCGGAAACATCACGAATAATGGTGCTTTTAGCAACTTTAACGTTGATGTTATCAGAAATTTCAACCATAACGTAATCTTCCTTAACCTCGCTGATTTTACCGTAAACACCTCCGGCAATAATCACCTTATCACCCTTTTTCAGGGCTTCCTGAAACTTGCGAAGATCCTTTTGACGCTTCATTTGTGGGCGGATCATGAAAAAGTAGAATACCACGATGATCAGCACAAACATTAAGATAGTCATTAAGGGGTTTGCCCCTTGGGCAGCTTGTTTTTGCAATAATACTAGTAGTGTTTCCATTGTTAGTTATTTAGTTTGTTAAGCATAAATATCGAGGCAAAGGTAGTATTTTTTTTAAGAAGCTACCCTATGGCATCACCACGTTTGCTCTGATGGTTACCGATTTATCCATTATGGATGAGTTGGTCCGTAGGGTAACCGATTTATACTGCAACCCAGCCCATCCCTGGCTGTTGAAAATTACTTCGATGGTTCCCTCCTCTCCAGGTTTAAGTATAGAGCTGCTAAGCTTCGAGGTGGTACACCCACAGCTTGGAATTACATCCTTCACCACCAACGGGGCATTTCCAGAATTCTTAAAATGGAAAGTGTGGGTTACCACTTCCCCCTGGGTAATGGTGCCAAAATCAAAAAAATCTTCTAGATACTCCAGATTCGCTTCTCCAGAACTATTGGCTGAAGCACTCGGGTTATTTTTGGGCTTGGAGGGCGAGCCGCATGTGGTAAGCAGCAACATGCAAAACATAATAGCCAGGCTATGCGTTCTCATACCAATATATTTAGTAATTTTTAGCTGAACTTGTTCAATAATTTTTTTGAAGCTGCAGCTCGGAACAGCTGCTATTGCCACCCCATGATGCTGCTGCCTTTCGTTGCCGAATATAGAGTGGCTAATCGGTTTCTATTTCTAAGCTATCAGCATCTTCTGAACTTTCGGCTTTTTCTCCAATCAGACCTCTTCCCTGCTTCTCAAATTTCTTTTGCTGGCGAAGCGTGGAGATGACTTTATCGAGTACTCCGTTGATAAAAAGTCCGCTTTGCTCCGTGCTGTAATATTTTGCAATTTCGATGTACTCATTTAGGCTCACCTTAACAGGAATTGAGGGGAATTCCAGCACCTCGGTAATAGCCATCTCCATGATCAGCATGTCCATTGCCGCAATTCGGTCAACCTCCCAGTTTTGAGTGTACTCCTCAATAAGCCCCACATTATCAGAATGCCTAAGTACCGCTTTTGCCATTAGCTGGAAGGCAAAGTCCTTATCCTCCTCGTTTCGGTATAAAGGCATCAACTTTAGCGCATCAGGATTTTCTTCCTTTACCTTTTTAATGGTCTTTGCAGCCATACTAAGCACAAACTTCAGGTCATCGTTCCAGTAGATACTCTGCTCCTCGAGAAAAGCATCAAAATCATCGGAATTCTCCAGCTCATTCAGGTAAAAGTTAACCACTATCTGCCGGCAAGTTTCAAGGGAAAACTCCTCATCAGACATGAATTTAAGGTAGCTTTCGGAGGATATTAGCTGCTGGTAAAGTATCTTAACAACCTCAGGGTAGTTTTTCCAGTTCAACTTGTACTCCTTTGCTTTCTGCCCTAGCTGCTTATTATCTCTGAGTATATGGATTAACGGGTTATCAACAAAACGGGTATTAGGATTTAATTCGTCGGGGGTGGGACGAAACTTTTGTTTGCCCAACTCAATTTTCTCCAGGGCAACATCGGCGAGTGCTTCTGGAAGTAAAAGTACTAAAATGTAGAGTTGGTATGACTTTTCGATGCTAAGGTGGAGCTCCTTTTCAAGGTTACCAAGCGAATCGTTATTGCTTCGGAAATATGCAAAAAGAACTTGTAGAATCTTTATCCGTAGTAATCGTCGGTTGATCATTTAAGAACGAATTTTTCAATGTAAACAGCCCACAAAGATAAAACTATTATGGAACGAGTTCTTGTATGGGCATAAAATAATGTTAGGACTATTAACCTGCAACTAAAAATAACCGGAAAAATATTTTTTTAAACCAAAAGGGTTGGATGGGCGATTAATTTTTTATTTTTGGTGGTCGTATATGATTTGTGAATCTATAAACCAAAACTTCTACCGTGATGACCGATCAACTTGATAATCAAAATGAATTTGGCAGGGCAGAAATTGAAGATCTTTTTTCAAATGTGGTAAAAGCTGGCAAGCGTACCTACTTTTTTGATGTAAAAGCAACCCGTAGCGATGAGTACTACCTTACCATTACCGAAAGCAAAAAGAAAATGGGCAAGGATGGCAGCATGTTTTACGAAAAGCATAAAATATTCCTCTACAAAGAAGATTTTGACAACTTCATGGATGGTTTGTCCGAAGCGGTAAACTACATCAAGTCGCACCAGGAAGTTCTTCCTCGTCCGGCTTCCGAGTATAGCAACGAGCCCTCATTGGCCGAGGTGAATGACGAGTTTACTGCATTAAACTTTGAGGATTTAGATACAAAGTAGCTAATTAAAAATAATAGTGGTAAGCCGGCTATTTGCCGGCTTTTTTGTTTCCTGTCAATTCCTGTATGGTGCAATTTTTCGCAAAATATAATGGCACGAATACCTGCAAAATGAAGACAGTAATTCCTCAACGATTCCCATAGTTGAGATATTCCCTGAAATATCAGAATATATGCACCAGATGAATTCCAATAACTACTGGTCCGGGTTATCATCGAAATTCATACCGTCTATAGGCTCCCTGTTGAGCACCTTAGTGATTTCATCTGTTGCCAGAGGTTTAACATTGGTAACTATGTATCCCTCATCGAGCAGGTTGCCCATACCGTTACATTCATTAATAACCGCCATAACCGGCTGACTTACAGGAATGTTCATGGGGATTAAAGCGGTTATGCAAACGTACCTTTCGGCCATTTCAACACTCTCCACCTCGGAGTTATTGCGCTTAAACATGAACTGAACCTCATCCATAACCAGCATGGCCTGCTCCGGGCTTAGCATTTCAACGGCAGGGACAAGCACAATAAAATAGCGGAGTTTTCCATCACGTCCACCCATTCCCGTGCTGATGAGGACTCCGTTATCGTCAGTCAGAGAGCCTACCAAATGAAATCTGCATTCGTTAAGGGCAAGTAATGCCCAATCTTTTAGCTGTGGAGAAGCAACAGAAACGAACCGCTCTATTGCCCTGTAATTTTCTACCTCTGGAGAAGAAGCCAGAAGAACCAGAATCTTTTTTAGCTGCTCGTCAGTAGTATCGCCCAAAAATAAAGCATCGGCAGAAACCACTTCATTTGCATCAGGATTATTTCGGTAGTGCTCTGCCATACTGAAGTACTCCTTTTGAATGGCAATATCCACAACATCTTCAATAATGCTCATTCTCTTGCCGGAATCGCCTAAAAATTCCTGAATTTGCCTGAATAATTCATCGGACTCATTAGCCTCCATACCAAAATACTATTTTTTAACAGCTGTAAAGTTGACTTTTTTTTCCAATAACCCAACAACCTGCATGCACTTAAATTATTGGTAAATGAGGATTTATGTAATAAATGCTTCAAAATGTCAATTTTAACAGTTAAACCCCACACAATATTTCTATCCAATCTAAACAATTTTGCTAAACCAAAGTTACTAGGTTGATAAACTAAACCACTATGGATTGAAAATCCATAGGTTTTTAAAGCGGTAAAGAATGAAATTCTTTAATCTTATTCCAATATCCAGTTACCCTTTTCACTATTGGGCTTATCCCGGTGGTGCTCTA
>Ga0116191_1003400_pt1 | contig 11623 bp, 8 predicted proteins | sample AD_UKC111_MetaG_FD_89897 | JGI IMG/M metagenome (GOLD analysis project Ga0116191, IMG submission 89897) | Active sludge microbial communities of municipal wastewater-treating anaerobic digesters from Hong Kong - AD_UKC111_MetaG | ecosystem: Engineered > Bioreactor > Anaerobic > Digestate | place...
CGCCTATCTTCAGAGACCGGCCGCCGAGGCCCTCGGCCGCGTGGCCGCTCGCCTGGCCGCCCAGGGCTATGGTCTCCTGGTCCATGACGCCTATCGCCCCTGGTTCGTGACCCGGATGTTCTGGGACGCGACGCCCGAGCCCAGCCGCATTTTCGTCGCCGATCCGGCCCGGGGTTCGCGCCACAATCGCGGCTGCGCCGTGGATCTGACGCTCTACGACCTTGCGACGGGAACGCCGGTCGAGATGACCGGCCGCTACGACGAGATGTCCCGCCGCTCCTTCGCCGACTATCCGGGGGGCGCGAGCCGCCAGCGCTGGCTGCGCGACCTCCTGCGGCGCGAGATGGAGGCGGAAGGCTTCGTCGTCCTGCCCGAGGAATGGTGGCACTTCGACTACAAGGACTGGGCCGAATATCCGATCGGAAACGCCGCCTTCGAGGACTTGGCCCAAGGCCGGCCTTGACCTCCGTCAAGGCGTGACGGACCCGCGGCCCGCCAGGGTGGCGCGCTTGAGACCGGGAGGCGACATGAGCGAAGAGATGGATCTGGGCGTGCTGTCCAAGGGCGACGGCTATATCGAGGCGAAGCTGACTCGGCTGATCGATCATCCGCCCGCCATGGTGTGGGCCGCGCTGATCGACCCCGAGCGCACCGTGGAATGGCTGGCGCCCGGCGTCATCGAAGCCAAGGCCGGGGGTCGCGCGCGGCTCGATTTCGTCGACAGCGGCATCGTCATCGACTCCACGGTTTCGGCCTACGAGCCGCTGCGCGTTCTGCAGTACTCCTGGAGCGGCCCCGGCGAGCCCGACCGCCCCGTGCGCTGGGAAGTCATGCCCGAGGGCGAGAGCACCCGCCTGACCCTGACCCTTCGCACGCCCGAGGGCGAGGACGCCGGGCGCAGCGCCGCCGGCTGGGAGGCGCACCTCGAAATGCTGGCCGCCGCCCTCGAAGGCGTGCCGATCAAGTTCCCCTTCGAGCGCTTCAAGACCACGCGCGAGGCCTATCGCGCGCGCGTCGCGGACCTCGCCTGACCCAGCGCCTGATCCTGCCCCTGACCTAGCGTCAGGAATTCCGCCCCGCGCGTCTTGTGTCGCGCGCGGGGATCGGTCATGAAATGAGTTATCGGCGATAACTTATCCCGTCTCAGACTCGGGAAAGGCCGCCTCATGACCAAAGGGAAGAAACCGAACCCCATGTCCGACACAGCTACGCTCACCCGGCCGTCGGCGAAGGCCGACATCGAGCACTTCGACGTCCTGATCGTGGGCGCCGGCATTTCCGGCGTCGGCGGGGCCTATCACCTGCAGCAGCAGCGCCCCGAGAAGAGCTTCGTCGTGCTGGATTCCCTCGAGGACTTCGGCGGCACCTGGCGCACCCACACCTATCCGGGCATCCGCTCGGACTCGGACCTCTACACCTTCGGCTATCGCTTCAAGCCCTGGGTCGGGGCGCCGATCGCCTCCGCCGACGAAATCCTGAAGTACATGGGCGAGGTGATCGAGGACAACGATCTCGGCCGCCACATCCGCTACGGCCACAAGATCACCAAGGCGACCTTCTCCAGCCAGGACAACCTTTGGACCATCGAGGCGGTGCGCACCCTGACCGGCGCGACCGTCCGCTTCACCTGCAACTTCCTCTGGATGTGCCAGGGCTACTACCGTCATTCCGAAGGCTACACGCCCGAATGGGAGGGCATGGGCGACTTCAAGGGCGAGATCATCCATCCCCAGACCTGGCCCGAGGACGCCGACCTCAAGGGCAAGCGCGTCGTGGTCATCGGCTCGGGCGCGACCGCCGCCACCCTGGTGCCCAACATCGCCGACGACTGCGCCCACGTGACCTTGCTGCAGCGTTCGCCCACCTACTTCATCCCGGGCCGCAACGCCGACGAGCTGGCCGACATCCTGCGCCAGCTCGAGATCGACGAGACCTGGATCCATGAAATCGTCCGCCGGAAAAAGCTGTTCGACCAGCAGGCCTTCACCCGCCGCTCCTTCGAGGAGCCCGATGTGGTGCGCGAGGAGCTGCTGGCCGGCGTCCGCGCCTTCCTGCCGGAAGAGGTGGTTCAGGAGCACTTCCTGCCGCGCTATCGCCCCTGGCGCCAGCGCATCGCCTTCATCCCCGATGGCGACCTGTTCCAGGCCGCCCGCGCCGGCAAGGCCTCGGTCGTCACCGACGAGATCGAGCGCTTCACCGAGAAGGGCCTCCTGCTGAAGTCCGGCAAGGAGCTCGAGGCCGACGTGATCATCACGGCGACCGGCTTCAATCTGAACGTCCTCGGCGACATCGACTTCGTGATCGACGGCAAGCCGCTCGATTTCGCTAGCACCGTCACCTATCGCGGCATGATGTTCACCGGCGTGCCGAACATGATCTGGGTGTTCGGCTACTTCCGGGCGAGCTGGACCCTGCGCGCCGACCTGATCGGCGACTTCGTCTGCCGGCTGCTCAAGCACATGGACGACAAGGGCGCCAAGCGGGTCGAGGTCGCCCTTCGGCCCGAGGATCAGGACATGCCGCTGGGGCCCTGGATGGATCCGGAGAACTTCAATCCCGGCTATCTGATGCGCTCGATGCACCTGTTGCCCAAGCGTGGCGACAAGCCGGAATGGCAGCACACCCAGGACTACTGGACCGAGAGCAAGGAGCTGCCGGCCATCGACCTGGACGGCGCCGAGTTCGTCTACAACTGATGTGAAAAGGGCGGCCCGCATCGACGGGCCGCCCCTGTTTCCGGCGTGATGGCGTCCGCCGCCTAGGCCACCTTGAAGCCCTCGTAGCCCTTGGCGGCGATCTCGTCGCAGCGGATGCGGTAGTTCTGGCCCACATAGGGCATGAACACCCGCGGCTTTCCGGGCACGTTCGCCCCGATGTACCAGCTGTTGGCCTGCGGATAGAGCGTCTGGTCGGCCTCGTCGTTGACGTGCGCCACCCAGGCCTCCTGCGCCTCGGGCGTCGCCTCCATGAGCGAGGCCTGCTTGGCGCGGGCGTGATCGATGGCCGTCATGATCCAGTCCACGTGCTGCTCGCACGAGGTGATCATGTTGGACAGCACCGAGGGGCTGCCCGGCCCCGTCACGGTGAACAGGTTGGGGAAGCCGGCGACCATCAGGCCCAGATAGGTCTTGGGGCCGTGCTCCCAGGCATCCTTCAGCGTCATGCCGCCCCGGCCGCGAATGTCCATGCGCAGCAGCGCGCCGGTCATGGCGTCGAAGCCGGTGGCGTAGACGATGATGTCGACCGGATAGTCCTGGCCCGAGGTGCGCACGCCGGTGGCCGTCACCTCCTCGATCGGCGTCTCCTTCAGATCGACCAGCTTCACGTTGTTGCGGTTGAACATCTCATAGAAGTCGGTGTCGACGCAGGCGCGCTTCGATCCGATCGGGAAGGTGCGCGGGGTCAGCTTCTCGGCCAGCTCCGGATCCTTGACGATCTCGCGGATCTTGCCGCGCACGAACTCGGCGGCGGCCGCGTTCGTCTTTTCGTCGCGCATCAGGTTCGGAATGACCGTCAGCGACAAGAGGCCCATGCCGTTCCACAGGCCCTCGACCAGGGCCTTGAGCTCCTCGGCCGACGGGACCCAGTCTTCCGGCGGCAGCGGAATGCCCGGCAGTCCCTGGCGCAGCATCTCACGATAGGCCGGGAAGTTGGCCTTGAACTCGGCGACTTCCTCGTCGGTCAGCGGCCGGTTCAGCGCCGGCAGGCTGAAGTTGGGGGTGCGCTGGAAGATGTAGACCTGGTCCGCGTCCTTGGCGATCAGCGGCGAGGACTGGATGGCCGACGAGCCGGTGCCGATGACGGCCACGCGCTTCCCCTTGAAGTCGACCCCGTCGTGCGGCCAGAGGCCGGTCACGTAGCTCTCGCCCTTGAAGGTCTCGTGCCCCTTCACGTCCGGCGCGCGCGGGACCGACAGGCAGCCGGTGGCCATCACGCACCAGCGGGCGGTGACGACGTCGCCCTTGTCGGTCTCGACGGTCCAGCGGTTGGCCTGCTCGTCGAAGGCGGCGGTCTTCACGCGGGTGTCGAACAGATAGGCGGGGCGCAGGTCGTAGCGGTCGGCGACGTGCTCGGCGTAGCGCAGGATCTCAGGCTGCGTGGCGTACTTCTCGCTCCACTTCCATTCGTCCTGCAACTCGTCCGACCAGGTGTAGGAATAGAGCAGGCTGGGGATGTCGCAGCGCGCCCCCGGATAGCGGTTCCAGTACCAGGTGCCGCCCACGTCGGACGCCGCCTCGATCCCGACGACGCTCAGCCCCGCCTGACGCAGGCGATGGACCATGTAGAGGCCGCCGAATCCGGCGCCCACGACCACTGCGTCTACCGTCTCGCCCTTGAGCGGCGGTTTGGTTCTTCCGGCCACGATGGACCCCCTGAAACATGTTATAGTTTTTCCGACTATAACGCCGCCTCAGGGGGCGGGAAAAGAGGACGTAGCGGCGCCTCTTCAGGCGGTCAGCGCGGCCTCGGCCGAGGCCTTGGCCGCCGGGTAGTCCGCCTTGCCGTTGGCCGCCCGCATGGGACGGTCGGCGATGATGATCCGCTTGGGCGTCTTGTAGCCGGCCAGGGTCTTGCGCACGTGCGCGCGCAGGTCCTCCTCGTCGAGGTCGTAGCCGCGCTTCAGCTCGACGACGCCGGTCACCGCCTGGCCCCACTTGTCGTCATGCACGCCGACGACCAGGGCGTCCTCGACCGACGGGTGCGTCTTCAGCGCCTCCTCGACCTCTTCGGGGAAGACCTTCTCGCCGGCCGTGTTGATGCAGGCGTTGCCCCGGCCCAGCAGCGTCAGGGTGCCGTCCGCCTCGACGATGCACCAGTCGCCGGGGATCGAGTAGCGCACGCCGTCGATCACCCGGAAGGTGCGGGCCGTCTTCTCCTCGTCCTTGTAGTAGCCGACCGGGTTGGGCGGGCCGAGGGCGACGATGCCCTGCTTGCCCGAGCCGGGGGCCACCGGCTGGTCGAATTCGTCGAACACCCGGCAGCGGTCGCCCAGCATGAACTTGGCGGTCTGCACCTCGCCGTCCTTGGTCATCACCGAGGCGCCCATGCCGATCGCCTCCGACGACGAGAAGCCGTCGTTCAGCGTCGCCTGGGGCATGTGCTCGAGCAGCCCGCGCTTGACCTCGACGCTCCACATGACGCCCGACGACACGACCACCATGATCGACGAACAGTCGTACTTGCCGGGGTTGGCGTTCAGCTCGTTGAGGATCGGCCGGCCGAAGCTGTCGCCCACCACCACCAGGGTCGAGGGGCGATGCTTGTCGATGGCGGCCAGCACCTCGGCCGGGTCGAGGTTCTTGCTCTCGAGGGTGATGACGCAGCCGCCGGCCAGCATCGCCCCCATCGCGGTCAGAAGGCCCGTGCCGTGCATCAGCGGCGGGGCGGGCAGCACCTTGGGGCCGGGACCCATCATCTTGGTCGCGGCGACGAGCTGCTCGTAGGTCTCGGGCACCGGGCCCAGCTTGCGCGCCGCCGCCAGGGTGATCTCGCGCATGTCGTGGTGCGCCCACATGACGCCCTTGGGCATGCCGGTGGTGCCGCCGGTGTAGATGAACAGCTGGTCGTCGCCCGAGCGCTGGATGTCCAGCGGCGCGCCGTTCCCCTCGGCGGCCAGGTCGTCGAAGCGCACGGCGAAGGGGGCGGTCTGGCCGTCCTCGCTGACCTCGACCCAGGTCTTCACCTTGGGCAGGCGCGGCTGGATCTGCATGACCGCGTCGCGGAACTCCGAGGCGTAGACCACCGTCTGGGCGTCGGAATTGTCGAAGATGTACCAGACCTCGTCCGGCGTGTAGCGGTAGTTGACGTTGACGTGGGTCAGCCGGCCTTTGAAGCAGGCCGCCAGCGACAGCATGTATTCCGGCCGGTTGCGCATGTAGATCGCGACCTTGTCGCCCGGCTGGGCGCCGCGGGCGATCAGGGCCCGCGCCAGGTTGTTGGTCATGGGCGTGGCCTCGCCCCAGGTGATCACGCGCTCGCCGTGGATGAACGCAGGCGCCTCGGCCGGCAGAACCGGCGCGACCGCATCCATGATGTCTCCGAAATTCCAGGCCATGACCTTCACTCCTCCCGCACCGGGCGCGCGGCTGTCTCGCCGGGTCGCCCGCTTGTAACTGTCCAGGGACGCGCGACGCCCGTCAACGTGCCGTAGAGGCGCCCGGCCGCGCCCGGCGTCAGACCACCCGGCCCTTCAGGCTCTCCAGCCAGGGAACGAGCAGGGCCGTGACCTCGGCCGGCCGCTCCTGCTGGGTCCAGTGCCCACAGCCCGGAAGCACGTGCGCACCCTCCAGGTTCGGCACGAAGGGCCGCATCAGGGCGATGGGGTCCGTCGCCATGCCGAACATGTTGAAGGCCCCGTCCTTGTCCCCGGCGATGAAGAAGGCCGGCTGCTCGATCCGGCGGTCCTTGAACCGCTGCAGGTACTCGAAGTCGCGCGTGTGGTTGCGATAGCGCGACAGCGGCCCGAAGAAGCCCGACTGGCGGAACTCGTTCACATAGTAGTCGATGGCCTCGCGCGGGAACCAGGCCGGCGGCGTCTGCGGCGCGGTCAGCCCCTCGAGCAGCGTGGAGTCCGAGGTCTTGTTCATCGGATAGGTCGACAGGTCCATGTCGCCCGATCCCATGTGGTAGAACTTGCGGATGAAGTCCTCGGGGTCGGCGTCGAACACCGCCTCGGCGCGGCCCGGATCGCGGAAGTAGGACTGGTAGAAGAAGATGTTCTTGTCGTCGAACATCTCCTTGATGGTGTCGTCGAAGCTGCGCTGCGGCACGCCGGTGTAGACGACGCTCATGGCGGCGACCGCCTTGAACTTGTCCGGATGGATCAGCGCGGTGTTGTAGACGATGGGCGCGCCCCAGTCGTGACCGACCAGGACGGCCGGCGCGTCGGGCGACAGCGCGTCGGCCACGCCGCGCACGTCGGCCACGATGTTCTCCATCGAATAGTCGGCGACGTTCGGGAACTTCTGCGAGCCGCCGTAGCCGCGCACGTCGATGGCGCAAGCGGTGAAGCCGGCCTCGGCGATCGGGCCGATCTGGTGGCGCCAGGAGTACCAGCTCTCGGGAAAGCCGTGGACCATCAGGACCAGCGGGCCGTCCCCCTCCACCGCCGCGCGGATTCGTGCGGTGGGGGTGTCGATCATGCGGAATTGGGGCATTCGGTCGTCCTCGAAGATGTCGCCGCGGCTCAGGCCGCCTGCTGGGCCCGCGCCGCCTCGCGCCGGCGCTCGGCCAGGACGATGACGTCCGCGTCGGCCGGAAGGCCCAGGGCGCGCATCATCTCCTCGCGCTTGGGTCCCGCCTTGGGCGGATAGGCGGCGGCGTTGGCCTTCTTGCCCCGCGCCCAGATCTGCAGGATGCGCAGCATGTTCTTGGGCTTCTTCAGCCAGGCGTCGGGGTCTTCCAGCATGTGGAAGCCGCGCATCGCCTCGCGCAGCAGGTTCACGTCGTAGCGCATGGCCGGCTGGATCCCGTCCTCGAAGAAGCTGCGCGCCAGCTTCTCCTTCAGGCGCGGCGCGTAGCCGGGCGTCAGGGCCTGTTCGGCGCGCTTGATCGCCACCCGGTCCTGCTTGCGCATGTTCACGAAATAGGGGCGCAGCTCCTTGTGGACCCGCTCCTGATAGGCCACGGCCCGGCGCACCGGGTCGCGCGTCTCGTCCAGCACGTCGCGGATCTGGTAGGCCGCCACCGCCGCCAGCGAGCAGCCCCGGCCATACAGCGGATTGGTCCGCACCAGGGTGTCGCCCAGGGCGAAGAAGTTCAGGGCGGCGGGCTGGCCGTCGACCACCAGGTCGCGCCAGCGGCTGTGCAGGTCGCCCATGCCGAACACCTTGCTGGTCGGCTCGGACCGGGCCGGGTCGCACCAGACCTTCAGGCCTGGAAGCTGGTCGATCATGCGGTCCCACATCTCGGGGTGCACGATCGCCTTGCGCATCTCGTACTCGATCTCCGGCGTGCACATGGTGATCGAGAAGCAGCCGTTGTCGGCCGGGAACACGCCGAACTTGAGATAGCCCAGGTCGCCGCTGGCCGGCGGATTGTCGTCGCGCGACGGCTCCGCCTGGCCCGGCTTCAGCCGGTAGTGCCGCGTGAAGTAGAGGATGCCCGCGTTCTCGCTGTCCTCGGCGATCCGCGCGCCCATCTCGGCCAGTTGCTCGATGGCCAGGCCGTTGCGCCCGCCGGCCTCGATGACGACGTCCGCGGTCAGCTCGACCGGCCCGTCGGGCCCGTCGCCCGCCACGCCCTTCACCACCAGGCGGCCCTCGCCGTCGCGCTCGGTGAGCAGGCGCTTGACCATCACCCCGCCCCGGATCGTCACGTTCGGCAAGGTCTCGACGTAGCGCCGCATGACCAGTTCCAGCGTCGTGCGGCGGCTGGTCAGCAGGGTGAAGTCGGCGTCCACCGGCGCGGGCCGGTAGGTCTTCTTCTGCATCGGCGAGAGCATGACCTCGAAGTTCAGCTCGCGCACCCCGAAGGCCAGGAAGGCCTCGCGCAGCTTGGGGTGGTCGTTCTTGATGATGTGGCCCAGCCGCGCCAGGAAGGCGTGGCTCTGGCGCAGATGGCCCACGCCCCGGCGGCTCCAGTCGCGGAACGCCTCGTCCGCGTCGCCCGAGGGCGGATCGCCGTCACGCTCCAGCAGGGTGACCTTGCGCCCCGTCGGTCCGATCGCCAGCGCCGTGCACAGGCCGGCGATGCCCGCGCCGATCACCAGAACCTCTTCCGCCATGATCTCCTCGTCCCTGCGATCCCAGGTGGTTGCGGGCGAAAGATAACGAGGTTCCGTCAGCGGGGAAGATGAATTTGTATCGCACTCTAAATATTTCGCGTTCTCCGAACATGTTCGCCGCCGGAGCCGTTGCCGGGCGGCGCGTCCGACGCTAGAGCCGTGACCAACAACGGTACGACGATCGACCTGGGGAGGTCCTGATGAAGGCGTTCAAGAACAATCGGGTGATGCGCGACACCGGCGCGGCCGCGCCGATCATCCAGGCCCCGATGGCCTGGATCGCCCGCGCCCAGCTTGTTTCGGCGGTCTCGTCCGCGGGCGCCCTCGGCATTCTTGAGACGAGCTCCGGCGACATCGACCAGGTCCAGCGCGAGTACGACCTGATCCGTCAGCGCACCGACCGGCCCTTCGGCATCAACCTCGCCATCAAGTTCCTCAAGGACCGTCCCGAGGTCGAGGCCCGCACGCTCGACTGGGCGCTCGACGGGCGCGTCGGCTTCGTCACCACCTCGGCCGGCGATCCGCGCCGCTACGTCCAGCGCATCAAGGACGCGGGCGTGAAGGTCTATCACGCCGTCCCCACCCTGGAGGGCGCGCTCAAGGCCCAGGACGCCGGCGTCGACGGGCTGATCGTCGAAGGCGGCGAGAGCGGCGGCGTGCGCGGGACCGACCCGGTGCACAGCTTCACCCTTCTCCAGGCGGTGCGCGAGCGGGTCGACCTGCCGATCGTCGCGGCGGGCGGGATCGCCGACGGCCGCGGCATGGCGGCGGCCTTCGCCCTGGGCGCCGAGGGCGTGGCCATGGGCACGCGCTTCGTCTCCTCGGCCGAGAGCCCGGTGCACGCCAACTACAAGCAGGCCATCGTCGACGCCTCGCCCTCGGGCACCATGGCGGTCGCCGTCGGCGGCCGCACCGCCTGGCACGTCCTGCGCACCGAGCTGACCGAGGCCATGGCCCGCGGCGAACAGGTGTCGCCCGGCAACGCCCTGGTCGACCTCTATGTCGAGGGCCGCCTCGACAAGGCCATGGGCAGCGCCGGCGAATCCGCCGGTCTGATCCATGCGGTCAAGCCGGTGGCCGACATCGTCGAGGATACGATCAGCGGCTTCTGGCGCGAGATCGACCGTCTCGCCGCCCTGCGCGACTGAGGCCGCGGCCGCGGCGGCCGCGCTTTTCCGTTGGCGGACGTCACGGCGCCTACCTACGGTCTCGCCCGCGAACTAACCGGGAGGCGTCCCTTGCTGGAACCACTCACGCCCGCGAGCATCGGGCCCGAGGACGAGGCGCTGCGCGCGCCGGTCCGTGAATTTCTCGCCGAGCGCCTCAAGGGCGTGCCGGGCGCGAAACGGGCCCGGACCTGGATGGGCTTCGACGCCGACTTCTCGCGCGCCCTGGCCCAGCGCGGCTGGGTCGGCCTGACCCTGCCCACCGAGTACGGCGGCGGCGGGCGCAGCCACTTCGCCCGCTTCGTGCTGATCGAGGAGCTGCTCGCCGCCGGCGCGCCCGTGGCCGCCCACTGGATCGCCGAGCGCCAGAGCGCCCCGCTCCTCCTGCGCTACGGCACAGAGGAGCAGCGCCGGACCATCGTCCCCGCCGTCTGCCGCGGCGAGGCCTTCTTCTGCATCGGCATGAGCGAGCCCAACTCCGGCTCCGACCTCGCCAGCGTGCGCACGCGCGCCGAGAAGACGTCGACCGGCTGGCGGCTGAACGGCTCGAAGATCTGGACCACCTACGGCCACAAGGCCGACTACATGATCGCGCTGGTCCGCACGAGCGGCGGCCCCGACGACCGCCAGGCTGGCCTGTCGCAGCTGATGATCCCCATGAAGACGCCCGGCGTCACGGCCCGGCCGATCCGGGACCTGGCCGGCGACGAGCACTTCTCCGAGGTCTTCTTCGAGGATGTCGACCTGCCCGAGGACGCCCTCATCGGCCAGGAGGGGCAGGGCTGGGTCCAGGTGAACGCCGAACTCGCCTTCGAGCGCAGCGGTCCCGAGCGGGTCTATTCCTCGACCGTCCTGATCGACGAATGGATGGCCTTCGTGCGCAGCCGCGGCGGCCCCACCGAGAGCGAGGCCGAACTGGCGGGCCGGCTGCTCGCCCGCCTCGCCACCCTGCGCAACATGTCCCTGGCGGTGACCGGCCAGCTCGCCGAGGGCAAGAGCCCGGTCGTCGAGGCCAACATGGTCAAGGACCTGGGCACAGGCTTCGAACAGTCGATCCCCGGCCTCGTCACCAGCCACCTGGCCTCGGTCGACGGCCCGGTCCCGGGCGCCCTTCTGGCCACCCTGGAATACCTCGCCCAGATGAGCCCGACCTTCTCGCTGCGCGGCGGCACGCGCGAAATCCTGCGCGGCATCATCGCCCGCGGCCTCGGCCTTCGGTGATCCCATGAGCGACGACCTGATCCTCGACCAATTCGTCCGCCTGCTCGACGGCCTGCCGGACGATCCATGGCCCGCCCTGGCCGAGTCCGGCTTCCTGGACCTGCTGCGCGACCCCGATGCGGGGGGCGCCGGCCTCGACCTCGAAGGCCTGTTCCCGCTCGCCTTCGCCGTCGGCCGCCGGGGCCGGGCGCCGCGGGTGATCGAGACCATGGTGGCCCGCCTCGTCGACGCCGACGCGTCCGACGTCGCCGACCTGGAAGCGGTTCTCGCCGGCAATGGCGTGGCGGCGGACCAGGCCAAGGCCGTCGCGGCGGCCGTCACGGCGGCCCAGATGGCCGGCGCGATCGACGCCCTCCTGGCCATGACCGTCGACTACGCCGGCACGCGCAAGCAGTTCGGCCGCGAGATCAGCAAATTTCAGGCGATCCAGCATCAGATCGCCGTGATGGCCGAAGAGGCCATGGCCGCCCGCATGGCCGCCCAGACGGCCCTGGTCGGGGCGCCGCTCGAG